>Ga0182024_10004835_pt1 | contig 30633 bp, 33 predicted proteins | sample P32metaG_FD_120480 | JGI IMG/M metagenome (GOLD analysis project Ga0182024, IMG submission 120480) | Permafrost microbial communities from Stordalen Mire, Sweden - P3-2 metaG (Illumina Assembly) | ecosystem: Environmental > Terrestrial > Soil > Wetlands > Permafrost | place: Sweden: Stordalen... | reverse complement strand
GACCGTCGACGTTCCGTTGCTGGTCGTGACCGCGCCGACCGGGACCAGGATCACGTTATGGATCGCGTTCGTCGAGATCGCGCCGATCACGCTCGCACCGACGTAGAAGCCCGTCGCCGGTGCATTGAACGACACCGTCGCCGGGTACTGCGCGACACCCGAACTCGCAGTCGCGACCTTCGAGACCGCGGTCACGGTGCCCGTCGCCGTCGCCCCGGTCGCCGACCGGCTCGACGAGCTCGAGCCACCCGAGCCTCCCAGGCCCAAACGACCGGCCAACCCGCCGAGGAAGCCGCCGAAGCCGCCCGTGGTGACTGCCGTCGTCACGGTCAACGTCGCGCTCTGACCCACCGCGACGTTGGCGATATCCGCGCTGGAGATCGGGAGGCTGGCCGTGTACGCCCCGGGCGTGATGACCTCGATGGCCGGACTCGATGTGGACGAAGACGACGAAGACGATGAAGACGACGAACCACCACCGCCGCCCGCACCACCACCGCCGCCCGCGCCACCACCAAGGCCGCCACTCGAGCCACTGCTCGAGCCGATCGCCGAGGACGATCGACCGGATCCGCTCTGGGATCCCGTGAGCGACGTCCCACCCGTGCCGGTCGTCGAGAGCTGCTCACCAGAAGTGACGTTCACCTGGGCGACCTCGCCCGCGAACGGCGCGACCAACGACGCGCCGGCGAGCGCCTGCTGAGCCTCGCCCACCGCGGCAAAGTCGGAGGTCAAGCTCGCCTGGTCGGCGGCGAGCTGCGCCGCCGACGCCGACGACGACTCGTCATCGGACACCTTCGCTTGCGCGCTCGTCAGGGTCGCCTGCGCCGACGCGAGCGCGCCCGCCAGCTGGGCCGAGTCCGCCGTGGCGAGCACTTCGCCCGCCGTCACCATGTCCCCGGCTTGGAGGTTGACCGCCGTAACCGTCCCTGCCGCGGTGAAGGTCAGATTGGCCGTGTTCGACGCTGCCACGGTCCCTTGGGCCGAAACCGTGTTGCTCAACGTGCCCCTCGTCACGGTGATCAGCTGCTGCGACGACGTGGTCGTCGGCACCAGATCGCCCGAGGGAGTCGCCAACGCGACCACCAGCACGACGGCGACCACTGCTGCCTCGACAACCGCCCACACCGGGGGCCGACCCAGACCACGACGCAGCCGTGCCACCCGGTCAGCGGAGCCGTCCCGCGACGGTACGGCGGAGGCCTGGCCTGCGTCTGCACCGTCGGGCTCGACGGTGACAGCAACCGGGTCAGCTCCCTCCGGCCCAGGTCCGTTCGCAACCGGCATTGGAGCACATCCTCCCGTATCCCAACGAAGGAATAGCGTCGTTCCGACCTTCGGGGTCGCGTAACCGCCCTCAGGAACGCCCCGCGCGGGCGGAGGGTTCCCGGATGGGTACCACCGCGCGAACGAAGGTATCGAATGGACCCTAAGAGAGGCATAAGAGGGCGCGCGGACCGGACGGGCAGCAGGTCCGTCTGTCGGCCCATTTGATGAGCTTGATTGTGACGATCTCGGCACGGGCCGGGGCGACGAGGCGGCGCAGGTTGACGCGGTTCGTGGTACCCCGCGCAGCTCAGCTTGAGCTTCCCGTGGCGCGGGCGGGTTGTGGTCCCGTGGTTCGGGGAGTTGGTGTGTGAGACCCAGCGGTGCGCGTCGCCGGGCCCATCGAAGCGAACCAATGACCGTGTCGGAGCGTTCTTGGCGCCGAGCAAGCACGCCGAGCTCGGGCTGCCAGAGACGCGGATTGACGTGACTCGGCCTGCGATCGGCGCACGTGCGGCGGTTGAGAGCGGTTGGCGGCCTGGAGGGCCCGTCGGAAGCTCTCGGTGAACGTCAGGAGCTCGCCTACGCTGTCCGTCACGTCGCCGCTCACGACCGCCGAGACCCCGAAGCGTTCGGGTGTTAGGGGAGGCAGGTGGTCTCTGGGCCCTGTGCTCGATGGCGACGCGGCCGTGGCGTCGCGAACGCGCGGGTCAGGGCTCGAAATCACGGGGAGTGGCTCAGCTCGGTAGAGCTCCTGCTTTGGGGGCAGGCGGTCGGGGGTTCAAATCCCCCCTCCCCGACGGAACGGGTCTGGACGCGGCCCGGCGCGCGGGTGTAGCTCAATGGCAGAGCCCCAGCCTTCCAAGCTGGTTATGCGGGTTCGATCCCCGTCACCCGCTCCACGAGCCGGCCGATCGGCGGGCGGCTACTCGCGGTCGGCGTGGCAGACCACCTCCAGCAGGAACCCGTGGGGGTCGACCCAGAAGGTCGCGTAGTAGGGCGGCGGGTACTCGGGGAAGTGTCGGGGCGGGTGCACGACCTCGGCCCCGAGGCCGGTGGCGAGCCGATGCGCGGCCCGCACCTCGGAGCGGGTCCGGACTCGAAACGCGAGGTGCTGGAGCCCGCTGGCGTCCCGCGAGTAGGGCCGGTCGTCCCGCGCCGCGTAAAAGAAGAGGTAGGTCCCCGGCTTGCTGTGGGCGGGCCGGTACGCGAACTGGTCGACGGCGCTGAGAAAGGGCTCGAACCCGAGAGTCGGCAGGAGCTGGTCGTAATACTCCTTGGCCGCCGCGAGGTCGGGCACGTTGATCCCGAGATGTCCCAGCACCGTCGCTCCGTCGCTCAGGGCCGAGCCGACCGGAGCGGCTGCCACAACGGATCGCGGCCGAGGAGCGCCAGCAGAGAGCTCTGCGAGTCGAACCCCTCGGGTACCGGGACCACAGGGCCGAACAGCGCCGACGTCTGGCGTGGCTGTGCCGAGCGGCGGGCGTCGCGCAATGCCCGCTCGCACAGGTCGGGGTCCAGTCGATCGGGGCCGGCGATCGCCCGACCCAGGTCCCAGGTGTGCACGAGAACGTCGGTGGTGAGAGCCGGGAGCATCTCCCGGGGTCGGCGGGTTGCACCGTCGAAGTACTCGACCGGGCGGTCGAGGATCGCCGGGCTGGCCAGCACCTGTCGGATCGCGGCGTCGGTGGCGCGCCAGCGCTGGGCCGGGTCGCTGCGGGGTCGCTCGGCCCGCACCGCGGCGGGACGCAACAAGAGGAAGTCGTGAAACCCGATGACGTGCTCGACCAGTGCCCCCGCGTCCCACTCCGAGCACGGGGTCGGGCCACTCCACTGTGCCGGACGGACTAAGTCGACGATCGCGGTGAAGGCGGAGCACGCCCGCTGGTGACGCTCAACGTCTGCGCTCATCGGCTGCCTGTCCCATCTGCCAGCCCGGTCTAACATCACCCTATGTATCATAAAAGTATGTCGGACGAGCGGGGGATGCGAATCGAGGCCGCAGCCGCGGCGACCGGACTGACGACGCGGAACATCCGCGCCTACCAGTCTCTGGGGCTGCTGCCCGCACCAATCCTCGAGGGTCGAGTCGGTCGGTACGACGCAGCACACTTGGAGCGGCTGCGGGCGGTCGTGCGGCTGGGGGCACAGGGCTTCTCCCTGGCCGGGATCAAGGCCCTCTTCGACGCCTACGACCGGGGCGAGAGCCTGGGCACGATCCTGGGCCTCGCCCCCGCCGCCCCCGAGATCGAGGAGATTCGGACCGTGCGCTCCCGCTCGCTCCGACTCGCCCTCGTCCCCGAGCCCCTCACCGCCGGGTTCACGGGTTCGGGGAACTAAGGCTGGGCATCGGACCAGACCGAGAAACCGGCCACCGACCCGGCAGCACTACCAACGAGACGACCGATCGGTCCTCGGCCCGCCTTGCCACTGCAGTGCTCGGCTGACCGACGACGACTCCCACGACGCCCGCGCGGCGTGGCGCGGAACTGGGGTCCCATCATCCAGCGTGACCCAGTTCACGATGTGCCACTTGGCGCACCCAGATAGACCTCATAGGGTCGCGCGGTGGCGACTGCACCCGATGCGCCGAGGATGTCCGACGAAGACCTGCAACGGATCCGCGCCGCCTGGACCGAACGCGGCGTGTCCTTCAAACCTTGTCCGGTCTGCGCCAAGCCCGGGACCTGGGTCTTAGCGCCGACGTTTACCCGCCTTGCCGGGCGCGCTCAACAGGATGGGCCCCCTATGGCGAACGACTACGGCTATCCGCTCGTCCCAGTTGTCTGCAACAACTGCGGAAACACCCTGCTCTTCAACGTGCTCATGCTGGGACTCGGCGCCGCGTTGGATGCATCGCCAGAAGAGGGGGCGGAAAGTGGCTGAAACGCCGGGACCCGATCCCGGCACGCTCCCGGCCATTCCCCAGCCGACGGCGTCAGAACTGGGATCGGTCACATTCGAATGGCAGCCGAGGCACGTCGTGATGCACCCGGTGCTGGACTCCGAACTCGACACGTTCGACGGCACATCGACCGGATTGCCCCTCACGTTCTTCGGCCTGTCCGCAGGCGGTGCCTTGACCGCCATTGCGACACTGACCCAAAGCCTGTCGACTGATGCTCACGCGGGGTTCATTGCGCTGCTGATTTTGGGCGTGGTGATGATGCTCTTTTTCGGTATCACCAGCATCGTGCGCTGGGTGCAGCGGAGGAAACTCCTGAGAAGGATCCGGCAGCGGCCGCCGGTCCCGGGGGCCGCGCCGCAATGAGTCAAGCCTCGTCGTCGGTCGCGTCGTCCGTGGTGTCGCCGTCGCCATCCTCGTCGGCGAGTAGGTCACAAGCCGAACCGCTGCCGCAGCGTTGTACGGATCGCCGTGAGCATGTCGTTCCGATGCCCAATGTTTACGGCGTGGTAGCGGGGAAGGTCCGAGTTTTCGGCTGACGCCAAGTCGTCGTGGTACTCAGGCCAGATAGCGACGGCATCGTCGCCGGTGGCCCGCCAACCATCGGCCCTCATTTGGACATGTGCCGGAGGTTCTACCCACTCCTGCGTATTCGTGGGCAAAGGAGCACTGATCCGCGGGGCCTCCCCAATGACACGATCTAGATCCTCGACGGTCTTAAGAGCCTTGGCCTTCTTGAGCCGGTCAACGGGGCGCTCCCGAGGGTGCTTCTTCCGCTGGTAGGTCTCCGCTCCGGCGAGAACGACCAAGCCCACGCCGAGGAAGGTCCAGAGGATCGAGTTCCCGTGGAGTCCTAGAAGGCTCGCGAGGAGCCCCGATGCCGCGGCTAGGACGACGGACATGCCCGCGCTCTTGAAATCTCCGGCGCCCACGCCCCGGACGCTAGGAGAGTTTGGCGAACGGGGCAGCGAAACTCAGGCTTAGGATTCCGCCGCCAGCGGAGTTGGGAAGGCCTGAGATGGGCGAGGACCATTGGGAGCCCGCCTGGGGCGGTAACGGCTCGGTGGTGGTGTGGGCGTGTACAGCCCACCATCGCAAGGTTCACTGCGCGGAATGTGACCCGGCCCCGATGCGCGCTCCGAGCACGCCGACAGGTCCCCGGCCCGGACGCCGGAGGCGAGCCGACGCGAAGCCTCAGACTGAGCGTCAGAAGCGAGCCGAGGCGCAGCGTGCCGCGAGGGGCGCCGCCTATCAGGCGAGTCGAGTCTCGATCCGGGATGGTGTCCCGACGTGCTCGAAGTGCGGAGGGACGCAGTTCACCGCCCGCCGGAAGACCTCTACCAAAGTGATGTTCGGGTTGGCGTCCCTGGCCGGGAGGCCGCATCACGTCGAGTGCGACGTTTGTGGTCAGCTCTAGGACAGGCCCAACACCTGACGATTGGCGAAAACCCGGCCTCCGGACCTCGACGCCCGGCTCAGCCGGTATCTGGTTGCGCCAAGTGACACATCGTGACCCAGTTCACACCATAAATCGGACATAACAGACAGCAGACTTGGGGCGGGCGGGCCGTCGCTTCCTAGCCTGACCTCCGAAGTTCCACGCGTGTCATTTCGACCGCGGAACTTCACCCCCCCCAATCAGCAGCGTCTGTCGTCGCGCGCGCTCGCGCCGACGGGACGTGACGACCCGGAGGCTTCATGCAGTTCCTACCCCGCCCGCTCGCGCCGTCCGACGATCGCCCCACAATCGATCACCCGCCGCCCGCGACCCGGCCGAACGCCGCCCCTCCGACCGACCCCGACCCCGTCCGGCCCCGACCTCGATGGCACCGCTTCGCCGGTGTCGCGCTGGCCGCGGCTCTCGGGCTCGCCGCAGCGGGCTGCCTCGCCCCGCCTGGCGCTCCTCCCGGCCCGCCACCGGCGGTCTCGAGCGCCATCCAGAACGCCTTCGGCAATCTTGGGCCCGGCACGGTGTCCTGCATGACCGACGTCGCATACCGCGAATCGCGTTGGGACCCTGCGGCACGTAACGGCGGCGGAGCGAGCGGCCTGTTCCAGCTGATGCTCCCCCTCCACAACGACCTGTTCACGGCCCTCGGCGTCTCCCCGGCCGCCTGGAGCGACCCGCACTGGAACGCTTTGGCGGCCCGTGAACTCTGGAACAGCTCCGGCATCGCACCGTGGGGCCGCTGCTGAGGAGCCGGCACAGCAGCGCGGGAGCGAACCCGACGCGGGGCTCGGGTCGCACGCGGCGGGGCTCGGGTCGCACGCGGCGGGGCTCGGGTCGCACGCGGCGGGCTCGGCCCGCACGCAGGGGATCAGGGCCGCACCGTGACCGGGGCGAGACCTCACCGAACACGGCGACGGAGCCGGCCATCACCATCGCTCGCCAAACCCGTTGGCCAGATCACGGCCGCCGGCTCAGCCAAGCCGACACAGAGCCCGGGTGCGACACCCGAGTTTGGGCCGATTACGGATGAGAGGGACTCGGTGCCCGGTCGGGCACCTCGAACATGAGCTCGTCGACGTAGCACCACACCCAATCTTCGCCCGGCTCGTAGGACTGCACGAGGGGATGGCTCGACTCATGGAAGTGTCCGGTGGCGTGCCGGTGCGGTGAGCTGTCACAGCAGCCGACATGACCGCACTCGATGCAGCGGCGCAGGTGGACCCACGACGATCCGATCCGGAGGCAGTCCTCGCAGCCCGGGCTGCTCGGGGGCGCGTCGGTCGCGAGATCTCCAAGGTGGGTGCAGGTGTCGTCGGTCATCAGCCTCTCCGTACCTCGCGTGGGCCCTTATCGACCCTCAAACCGGGTTTCGAGCAACACCAGGCGGTCGGCGAGCTCGGGGTCCGCACCCGGACCGAACGACGAGACGAGAGTCCCGCCGGCCTCACAGAACGGGCAGCGCGCCGCGTAGACGACCGCCTCTTCCTCAGGGTCACTGGGACCTTCGAAGCGAAAGACCCGTACGACCTCCACCGATTCGAGCACATGCGCTGTGCCACACGCCCCGCAGCGGAAGCCATCCGGCCCGAGTGAGAACGAGACGGCGAAACCCTCCGCCGCGAGGAACTGCAGTGCGCCGAGCACCGTGGCTGGCTCGTCGCTCACCCGGCCGACCCTACCGTCCACCCTCGATCGCCGCGCTGGCCGGCGGTTATGGTCACGCCCGTGCTGCTGGACCGATTCCGTCTGGACGGGCGGGTGGCGCTCGTCACCGGTGCCGGGCGAGGGATCGGGGCCGGGTCGGCCCGCGCGCTCGCCGAGGCCGGCGCCGATGTCGCCCTGACCGCCCGCACCCCTGAGCAACTCGAGCAGGTCGCGGAGGAGATCCGGGGACTCGGCCGGCGGGTCCTGGTCGTTCCCGGCGACGTCAACGACCTCGAGCAGCTGAACCGGTTTGTCGACGAAGTCATGCGCGAATTCGAGCGCATCGACATCGTGGTCAACAACGCCGGAGGGACGATGCCGGCCCCCTTTCCCGACACGACGGTGCGCGCATTCGAGGCCGCGTTCCATTTCAACGTGACGACCGCGTTCGCCCTCACCCAGGCGGCTCTCCCCCACCTGTTGACCAGCGGCGACGGCGCTGTCGTGAACATCAGCTCGGCCATGGGCCGACTACGTGACCGCGGCTACGCCGCGTACGGAACGGCCAAGGGGGCGTTGGCGCACCTCACCCGCCTCCTCGCTGCCGACTGCGCGCCGCGGGTCAGGGTCAACGCGATCGCGGTCGGATCGGTTGCCACCTCGGCTCTCGAGATCGTGCTCACCGACGAGCAGCTGCGCAACGAGATGGTCGAGCAGACACCCTTGGGGCGTCTCGGCGAGGTCGACGACATCGCGCTCGGTGTCCTCTACCTCGCGTCGGACGCGTCCAGCTTCGTCACCGGCAAGATCTTCGAGATCGACGGCGGGATCGAGGCCGCGAACCTCAGCTTGCGGCTGCCCGATCTCTAAGTCAGCCACTACAGTTGTTGGACCCGGCACCGATCGAGCGCCCGTAGCTCAGTTGGACAGAGCGACGGACTTCTAATCCGTTGGTCGGGGGTTCGAATCCCTCCGGGCGCGCGCCGCATTCTGGCTGGGTCAGCGGATCTGGTCACCCGGTCCGCTGCCACGCCGACCACTGCGGCCCGGGGCCGTGCGGTTTGCCCTCGGTCGCCGCGCACTCGGCGTGTAATCTGACCCGCGTCCTGGACGGTTTGGCTCTCGGTTTCGTCCTTCGATCGAGGTTCGATCGCTCCGGGCACGCACGATGACGCTCGCGTCGTCGCAGCTCGTGGTGGCCGTAGCTCAGTTGGCTAGAGCGCCGGGTTGTGGTCCCGGAGGTCGGGGGTTCGAAACCCCTCGGTCACCCCACGCCTTGGGCCAGGAGCCCGACGATCCGATCAAACGCGCGCCGCGCGTCGACCCCGCACACGACGTGCTGCTCGGCAGCGGAGCTGACCTCGACCACCTGTCCGTCAGCCTCGACGCGCAGGCCGCGAGGCTCGATCCGCACCAGCGTCGGCTCCATCAGGGCGAGGAGCGCCAACGGGTCATGGAGGCAGACCCGGCGATCTTCCACGGGGACGTTGGCGCGGCGCAGGCCAGCGAGCCACACCTCGATCTCGGCGGCGAGGGCAGGTTCCACCTCGAGCAGGCGGCGGAGCTGGGCGTCGTCGAGGCACATCGAGACGGTGACGTCGAGGGGGACCACGAGCACCGGCGCACAGGCGCGCAACACGCTCGCCGCCGCCTGAGGGTCGCGGGCGAAGTTGTGCTCGACCCGCCGGCCGGCGCCGCGATGCCGGACGGTACCGAGCAGACCGCCCATGACGACCAACGGGGGCATCGCGACCCCGGTGGCGACGAGCGACGCCAGGTTCGTGAGCGGACCGATCGCGAGTACCGCGTCCGGGTGGGCGTCGCTGAACGCACGCGCGAGTCCGAGTTCGTCGCCCCGGGTCACCCGCGCCGACACGAGCGCCCGGGCACACGCGGCACGACGCTGGTGGTCACCGTCGACGGTGCTGACACCGACGAGCTCAACCTGAGGATGCGCCTCCGCGCCGAGCAGCGCGACCGCGTCGTCGGGGTTGTCGCCGACATCGGTATCGACCCAGACTCGCACCGGGAGCCTCAGACGCCATTCGCACGGCCCAGCACCACGCGGAGCGCCCCGTCGAGGGTCGGATTCGCGAAGCCGAAGCCGTCCGCCTCGAGGGCCTGAGGCAGCACTCGCTGACCGCCGAGGAGCAGATCGGTCACGAGTTCGGATCCGTACACGAGGCGCAGCGGCGCGACCGGCGTCGGAATGACGGTAGATCTCCCCAGTACATGGCCCAACGTCGTGGTGAACTCCGCGTTGGTGACCGGGTTCGGTGCGGTGACGTTCGCCGGACCAGTGAGCGATGGATGGTCGAGCGCGTGGAGGATCGCTGCGACTTCGTCGTCGATCGAGACCCAGCTCATGTACTGCTGACCCGAGCCAAGGCGACCTCCCAGCCCGACGCGGAACGGCGCTAAGACCCGACCGAGCATGCCGCCGTGACGGCCGAGCACAATGCCGCTGCGGACCGTCACAAGGCGGATCCCTGCCTCCGCGGCCGGCTGTGCCGCCGCTTCCCAACGCTGGCAGACCTGCGCCGCGAAGTCCTCCGCAGGCGGGCTGTCCTCGGTGAGCACCTCGTCGCCGCGGTCGCCGTAGTACCCGGTCGCTGACCCCGAGACCAGCACGGACGGCGGATGCTCGAGATCGACCAACGTCGACACGAGCAGGCTCGTCCCCTTCGTCCGGCTCTCCAAGATCAGTCGCTTTCGACTGTCGGTCCAGCGTCGATCGGCGATTCCGGCGCCCGCCAGGTGTACGACCCCGCCGATGCCGTCCAATGCGGCCGCGTCCATCGTGCCCGTCTCGGGGTCCCACGCAATGCCTTCGACGCCTGGCGAAACCTCGCGTCCCCGCACGGCGGCGATCGGGCGATGACCCGCGGCCACCAGCCGCGGCATCAATGCGGATCCGATGAACCCGCTCGCTCCCGTGACCAGTACCTCCACGAGAGTGCACCGTACCGTGACCCACCCCAGCCAACTCGAACGCCCCGGATACGATGATCGCCAGGCGCCCCTAGCTCAACTGGCTAGAGCAAGTGACTCTTAATCACTAGGTTCGGGGTTCGAGTCCCCGGGGGCGTACCAACGAAACCGCAGGTCAGCCGATCGCTTCGCCGAATCAACCGAGTTGCGTCGGCGCTGTGACAGCCACAAGGATCAAATCCGGCGCGGTGGCGTTCACTTCGAGAGCGAAACCAAGGCAATGCTGCTCACGCAGCCGCGCTCTGGGAGCCGCCGGCCCGCGCCGAGCCCTGGCCCCCCCTCCACGCCGCGGGCTCCACTCCGCCCTCTCCCCCTTGGTTCCTTCCTTCCTTCCTTCCTTCCCTTCCTGCCTTCCCTTCCTGCCTTCCTGCCTTCCCTTCCTGCCTTCCTGCCTTCCCTTCCTGCCTTCCTTCCTTCCTTCCCTTCCTGCCTTCCTTCCTTCCTTCCTGCCTTCCTTCCTTGAGCGTTTCCCTCCTGAACGGTTTGGTGTCCTCCCCTGATTTCTGGGTCGCTTGGGCTCTCGGTCGCCGGCCGTTGGTACACCGCGTACCCGGCGCGGCGGGTCACGCCAACCAGACGCTACGTTCAACCGGATGTCGGACAACACGGATCGCTACGAGCGAGTCAGCGCTGAGTTCACCGCCCGAGTCCAGGGTTGCCCCACCGACCGCTGGTCGTCTCCGTCGCCGTGCGAGGGCTGGAGCGCGCGCGACGTCGCCGTCCATGTCGTGGAGACACACCGTCGTGTGCTGGCTGGACTCGAGGGAGGTGAGGCAGTTCCCGTTCCGCCCGACGCGGATCTCGCCACCGCGTGGGGGGACGCCCGCCGAGCCGTGCAGGCCGCCCTCGCCGACCCTGCCCAAGCGGGCCAGGCGGTCGGGGGCCCCTTCGGTCCCATGTCGTTCGAGCAGCTCGTCGGCCGCATGTTGTGCAGCGACACGTTGGTGCACACCTGGGATCTCTCCCGGGCGACGGGTCAAGGGGAGCAACTCGACCCGGCCGCTGTCCAGGTGACCGTCGAGTGGATCACCCCACTGGACGAGCGGATCCGCGTTTCGGGCGGGTTCGGCCCGAAGGTGGATCCGCCTCCCGGAGCGGACGCGCAGACCACGCTGCTCTGCTTCCTGGGCCGCCGGGTGTGAGCCGCGGGGCGAACCACACCGACCGGCGATGGCCGGCCCGGCTTCGGACCACGGTCGGGTCGCACCCAACCGCCGGACCGCGTCTCGACGGACCATGAGCTTCCCCGACCCGATCTCCGCGTTTCGTCTCGACGAGCGCGTGGCGATTGTGACGGGCGCGAGCTCCGGCCTTGGCGCCCGCTTCGCGCGGGTCCTCTCTGCTGCGGGCGCGTCGGTTGTGCTCGCCGCGCGACGTGTCGACCGGCTGGAGATGCTCGCCGGCGAACTGGTGGACGCGCATCCGGTGGCCGGTGACCTGTCTCGGTCCGATGGACCCGCCGCGCTGGTCAGTGCCGCGCTCGCCCGCTACGGGCGCGTCGACGTCCTCGTCAACAACGCGGGCATCAATCACGTTGAGCCGGCCCTGGACCAATCGGCGGACGACTTCCGGGCGGAGGTCGAGATCAACCTCGTGGCCCCGTTCGAGCTATGTCGGCTCGTCGCCCGCTCGATCATCGCCCGCCAGGGACAGGGTTCGGTCGTCAACGTCGCGTCGATCCTCGGGCTGGTCGGGGTCGGTCAGATCCCCGACGCGGGGTATGCCGCGTCGAAAGGCGGGCTGGTCAGCATGACGCGGGAACTCGCCGCACAATGGGCGCGCCAGGGCGTCCGCGTGAACGCCCTGGCGCCCGGCTACTTCCACAGCGAGATGACCGATGGGACGATGTTCGGCAGCGAACGCTCGGAGGCGTGGATGGCTCGACACACTCCCCTGGGGCGAGGAGGGGATGAGCACGAGCTCGACGGAGCACTGCTCTTCCTCGCCTCGCCGGCCAGCAGCTACGTCACCGGCGCCGTGATCCCGGTCGACGGCGGCTGGACTGCGATCTAAACCACAGCGGGCTGCGTGACACGGCGCGCGCCACCGTCACCAGCCGTGAGACCGTCGACGGGGCGCTCGGCCCTCGTCGACCGTCTCCAGCTGATCGACTCGGCGCCAGGGTTAGGCCCCGGTGGCGGAGCTGGGCGTAGTTGACCCGGCCGGAACGATGACGACGGAGCCCGCGTTGACCTTGCCGCCGCCGCTGCTCGGCGAGGTGAAGTCGGGTCGAACCGTGACCCGCTCCCCTGCCGTCACGTCGGTGATGGCTGCGGGGGCGGTCTTCGAGAAGGTCGTCGAGCCGCTGACGATGACCTGCACTTGCCCCGCGGTGCTCGTGACCGTGATCACGTTGCCATTGACCGCCGACACGGTGCCGGCCACTCCGCCGCCGAACCCTCCCCCTCGACCGCTGCCCGTGCCCGTGCCGCCAGCCGCGCCCGTGCCGCCACCCGCGCCCGTGCCGCCACCCGCGCCCGTGCCGCCGGTACGGCCGGTGCCGCCAGCCGCGCCCGTGCCGCCGGCGGCGCCGCCGAAGATGGCGCGGAAACCGCCGCCGCCTTGCAGGACGCCGGTGATGTCACCTCGGGGAAGCGATCCGCTCTCGGCCTGCTGGATTGCAGCGCCCAGGCTGCTCGGACCCGAGCTCGCGGTGCCCCGCCCGAGAAAGAAGCCGCCCACGAGGCCAACGACGAGCGCGGCAACGCCCGCCCAGATCGCCACAGTGGGGAAGCGACGCTCGGTCTCCTCCGGAAGGGGAGGGACGTCCGGTACGTCGGGCGTGGTAGCTGTCATTGCGGTTCTCCTCGTCTGGTGGTGCGAGCGCGATGCCTACGCTGCCACGAGTTGGCCGTCGTGCAACCTCAGGCGCCGGTCGGCGAGCACCGCGACCGATGGCTCGTGGGTGACCATGACGATCGTGCGACCCTGCTCGTGGACCCGGCTGAGCAGCGCCATGACTTCGGCGCCGGCCACGGAATCCAGGTTGCCGGTGGGCTCGTCGGCGAGCAGCAGGGCCGGGTCGGTGACCAACGCCCGAGCGATCGCGACGCGCCGCGTTTCGCCACCCAAGAGCTCGCCCGGATCATGGTCCGCTCGTTGGAGCATCCCGACGTCATCGAGGACCTGCTGGGCTCGCTCGATGCGCTCCGCTCGGCGCATCTTGCGGTAGATCAGCGGGGTCGCGACGTTATCGACGGCGCTCGTCCGGGGGATGAGCTGGAAAGCCGCGCTGCGCTAGGAATAACGTCCAACTATGGAATAACGTCCAACTATGAAGGTGCTCGTCGTCGAGGACGAATTCCGGTTGGCCGATGCCATCGCGCGGGGGCTGCGCCGCGAGGGCATCGCGGTCGACGTCGCAGGCGACGGCGACCTCGCGCTCGAGAAGGCCTCGATCACCCCCTACGACGTCATCGTGCTCGACCGTGACCTCCCCCGGGTGCACGGCGACGACGTGTGCCAGACGCTGCGCGACGGCGGCAGCGCGTCACGCATCTTGATGCTGACCGCGTCGGGCACCATCGAGGACCGGGTGAGCGGGCTCAACCTGGGCGCCGACGACTACCTGCCGAAGCCGTTCGCCTTCCTCGAGCTCATGGCTCGGGTGCGGGCCCTGGGCCGCCGCCACGCGGTGGCACTGAGCCTCGTCCTCGAGCGCCGAGGCGTGCGCCTCGACGCCGCCCGCCACGAGGTCAGCCGCGACGGGTCTCCCATCGTGTTGACCCCGAAGGAGCTGGCCGTCCTCGAGGCGCTGCTCGGCGCCGACGGCACGGTGGTGAGCCCGGAGGCGCTGCTCGACCAGGTGTGGGATGAGCACGTCGACCCGTTCACGAACGTCGTGCGGGTGACGGTGATGACGCTGCGCAAGAAGCTCGGTTCGCCACCGCTCATCGAGACCGTCATCGGGGCCGGGTACCAGATCGCATGAAGACGCCGCGCCACGGCCTCACCATCCGGCTGCGCCTCACCATCCTCATCGGGACCTGCCTGATCCTGGCCGGCAGCATCCTGCTCGGGCTCACCTACCTGCTGGTCCGCAACAACCTCAACAGCAACCCGAACCAGGTGCGAACCGAGATCGCCCGCCGGCTCGGGATCGACCCCACGCGGCTTCGACCCGCGCCCAGCGTGGAACCCAGCTCGACGTCCGCTCACTCCAGGCATGCCGTGGTGCACGTGCTGTTCAAGCAGGTGCAACAGGAGATCACCGACAACAACCTGCACCGCATGCTGGTGGAGTCCGGCGTCGCGCTGGCGGTCATGGCCGTCGGATCGATCGGACTCGGCTGGGTCGTCGCCGGCCGGATGCTGCGGCCTCTGCACACCATCACGACCGCGGCCCGCCAGCTCTCCGACGTGAACCTTCACGAGCGCATCGCGCTCGACGGACCCGCAGACGAGCTCAAGGAACTGGCCGACACCTTCGATGCCATGCTGGAGCGCCTCGATCGCGCGTTCATGAGCCAGCAACGCTTCGTCGCGAACGCCTCCCACGAGCTGCGGACACCCCTGGCGGTCATGCGTACCGAGGTTGATGTGGCGTTGGCCGATCCCAACGCCACCGTCGGCGAGCTACGGGCGATGGCTGAGGTCGTGCGCGACGCGACGATCCGCAGCGAGGCGCTCGTCGACGGCCTCCTCACCCTGGCCCGAACCGGCGCGGCACGTCCAAGCGATCGGCCGATGGACCTCGGCCACCTCGCGGCTCGAGTCACCGACCGGCTGGCCCCAGACGCCGACGCGCTCGAGCTGACCCTCGACCTGAGCCTCGAGTCAGCTCCGGTCCGAGGCGACGGCGCGCTCCTCGAACGCCTCGTCGAGAACCTGGTCCAAAACGCGTTGCAGTACAACGTGCACGCCGGGTGGGTCTCCGTCGCCACCCGGACCGACGCCGACACCGCCTCGTTGCGGGTCGCCAACAGCGGCCCGCTCGTCCCCACCGAGGCGGTCGCCGGGCTCTTCGAGCGGTTCCGCCGTCTCGACGAGTGGGACCATCACCAGGGTCACCGCGGCTTCGGGCTCGGCCTGTCGATCGTCGACGCGGTGGCGCGCGCCCACGGCGGGACCGCGACCGCCGAGGCCCAACCGGACGGCGGCCTGCTCGTCGTCGTGGAGTTGCCGGCCGCGGCCGTGTCACGCGAGGTCGCGCTGGCCCGATCCTGAGCCGGGTCCGGCTGGTTCAGACCCGGGCGCGCTCGAGCACGTGCACGCCGCACGCCGAGTCGAGCCCGATGACGTGGGTCAGGCCCACCGTGGCGCCTTCGACCTGGCGGTCGCCCGCCTCGCCGCGCAGATGGGTGGCGACCTCGTAGAGGTTCGCGACGCCGGTCGCGCCGAGCGGGTGGCCCTTGGAGATCAGGCCGCCCGGTGCACGATGGTGAAGGTCCGGACCGTGGCGGCGTTGGAGAGCCGACGTTGCCGGAGACCCGCCTAGCCGGAACTGGCGTCGGCGTTGCGGCGGTCGAAGTAGAGGGCGTCGCTCGCGGTCGACTCGTTGGCCAGGTGGGGCTCGTCGGCGTCGAGGACCAGATCGTCGACGAGGGGGACGCGGGCGGGGTGGAGTCACTCGCGGCCCGGGACGCTGCCCGCCAGGGCTCCGGTGGGAGAATGGGACCAACGCGAGCGTGGCGGAACGGCAGACGCGCCGGGTTTAGGTCCCGGTGCCCTTCGGGGTGTGGGGGTTCGAATCCCCCCGCTCGCACTCGGGGCCCTACTGGTTGCCCTTCTTTCGGCGCCGGCGGCGGCGGCGCTTCGGCGAGTCGAACTCGGCGAGAATGTCGGGCGCGGCGGAGTTCACGATCCCCTCGGCGGCGTCGAGGAGGGCGGCCACGTCGTCGCCGGCCGGTTCCGGTGCCGGCTCCTCTCCTGCGCTGCGCAGACTCCCGTAGTGCCAGCCGGCGTCCATGCGCCGCTGGGCGAAGCTTGGGCAGTCCTCGGGGCAACGCCAGGGGGCTTCGGGCGCCAGGTCGAGTTTGCAGCGTCGCACGACCTCGCCGGCCCCGTAGGTCCGGCTCTCGCAGTGGCGGCAGTCGATGCGCATCGGCACGGTCCGTATTCTGGCCGACGCCGCCCCCACCGCCACCTCGCCCGCCGTTTTCTGGTGCCTGCGGGCCCGCCGCTGGTGCCGCGGGCCAGGCAGGCGATCCTCAGGTCAAGGTGCCGGGACGCCGATCACTCCACATAGGCAGTGGGGGTGGCGGCGAAGCGTTGGAGTTCGGATGACCGGTGCGGGCACCAGAGACGAACCAGGGGTCGGCGCGCCCCCTGACGCTGAGCTCGCCGCCTTGTTGCCGGTCGGGGTGTTCACCACGGATCCGACCGGGCGCTGCACCTATGTCAGTGAGCGCTGGAGTGAGCTGAGCGGCGTCGCCGGTGACGTGGCGCTGCGCCGAAACTGGCTCGAGCTCGTCCACCCCGACGACCGACCCGCGGTGGCGGGCGCCTGGCAGCGGTTCCTCGACGGCGACGCGCCGTTCATGACCGAGGTCCGCTTCCTCGGGTCCGACGGCTCGGCCCGATCGGTGCGGGCGTCGGCCCGGGCGCGTCGAGATCCGGGCGGTCGCCTGACGAGCTGCGTCGGCACGATCGCCGAGCCCGTCGACCGCCGGGCCCGGGTCGCGGCCATCGCCGGCCTGGTGGAGCGACACATCGACATGGTCGTCGTCCTCGACGAGACGGGGATCATCCGGTGGGCGAACCAGGCGACCGAGCGCGTGCTGGGTCACGACCGGGCGGCGAAGGTTGGCACGCCGGTCCTCGACCTCGTGCACCCCGAGGACGTCGCACGGGCCGCGGCGGGGCTGGCGAACGTGGTGAGCGCCGAGGGGCCGCTCGCCCCGATGTACTTGCGGGCCCTGGGCGCGGACGGCTCCTGGCGCGACGTCGAGGTGACCACCACCAACATGCTCGACGAGCCCACCGTCCAGGGGATCGTGATCACCGCTCGGGACATCACCGAGCGGCGCGAGCTCGAACGCCGCGTCCACGAGCTCGAAGACCGCTTCGCGGCGGCGCTGCGTCACTCCCCGGTCGGGCGGGCACTCGTCGGCCTGGACGGTCGCTGGCTCCAGGTCAACGATGCCTGTGCCGAGCTGCTCGGCCGCGACCCCGACGACCTGGTGGGCGCCGCGGGCTTCGACGCGGTGCACCCCGACGATCGGGATCGGGTACGAACCGAGGTTCTGCGCCTCGTCCGCCGCGAGGTCGAAGACCTCACCATCGACGTGCGCTTCCTGCGTCCCTTCGCCGACCCGGTCTGGGCGCGGTTCACCCTGTGGTTCGTGCTCGACGACGACGGAGAGCCGCTCTACTTCGCGACCGACATCACCGACGTCACCGAGTTGCGCGCGGCGCGAGACACCCAAGAGCGCACCCAACGCCACTTCGAGGCGCTCGTCGACCAGTCGTCGGACATCATCACCGTGCTCGAACCGGACGGCACGTGGCGGTCCTCGAGCAACGCGGGTGAACGAATTCTCGGTTGGGAGCCGGGGTTCGACCCCGCGGGCGGGATCCTTTCGCTCGTCCACCCCGACGACGTCGCCCGGGCCGTCGACGCCCTCCAACTGGTCACGGCCGACCCTGATCACATCGTCGAGCCGCTGTGCTTGCGGGTGCGTCACGCCGACGGCACGTACCGGTACCTCGAGACGGTCGCCCGCGACCTCACCCACGACGAGGCAGTCCAGGGCGTCGTCCTGAACTCGCGCGACGTCACCGAGCGGGTGGAGGCCGAGGAAGAGCTCCGGGCCACCGACGCGCGCTTTCGGGCGCTCCTCGAGCACTCCTCGGACGCCATCGTGCTCACCGACCGCCGCGGACAGATCGAGTACATCAGCCCCGGCGCGGAAACGATCTTCGGGCGTCGGATCGGCCAGGTCGAGGGGACCGACGGGATGCTGTTCGCCATCCACCCCGACGACATCGACCGAGTCAACTCGACCTTCGCCCAGGTGACGAGCGAACCGGGATTGCGGGTCAATCTGACGTTGCGGGTGCTCCACGCCGACGGCACCTACCGCGACGTGGAAGCCGTGGGGCAGAACCGGATGGACGAGCCGGTCGTCCAGGGGGTGGTGTGGAACATCCGCGACGTCACCGAGCGGCTCCGCACCGAGGCGACACTCCACGAAGCCCAGGCGCGCTTCGCGGCGCTCGTGAGCCAGTCGAACGACGTCATCACGGTCAACAACATCGAAGGAACCCTGACGTACGTGAGCCCGTCCGTGGCGTGGGTCTTGGGCTACGAGCCCGAGGAGCTGGCGGGCACCGAAGGCCGCCACCTCATCCACCCCGACGACGTCGCGCACGTCGAGGCGGCGGCCGCCGACCAGTTCGCACGCGGCGTGTCGGAGCCCGTCCAGTATCGGTCCCGGCATCGCGACGGGACCTGGCGCGTGCTCGAGGCGATCATCGCCAACCTCACCGAGGAGCCCTCCGTCCGGGGGGTGGTCACGAACGCCCGGGACATCACGGCGCGCCGCAGCGCCGAGCAGCGCGCCGGGGAGCTCGTGGAGGTGCTCGAGGCCACGAACGAGATCGTCATCATCTCGGACCCGGCGGGGTTCATCGACTACGCCAACCGTTCGGCCCGAACGCTCGTCGGCGCCCACGAGCGCCAACACGTCAGCGACCTGTCCTCGGAGCGCTCGAGAGACCGACTCCGAACCGAGATCATGCCGCTGGTCCGACAGCGAGGCTCCTGGTCGGGCGAGCTCGAGCTCGTCGACTCGACCGGCGAGCCGATCCCGGTCGCGGCCACCGTCCAGACCCACCGCGACGAACGCGGATCGATCCTGCGGATCGCCACCGTCGCCCACGACATCACCGACCTGAAAGCCGCGCAGCGGCGGCTCGAGTTCGAGGCCACCCACGACGCGCTGACCGGTCTGCCCAACCGGGCAATGTTCCGCGAGATCGGCGAGCGGGCACTCGCCTTGGCCAGCCGCACCCACGACCCGCTCGCGGTCCTCTTCCTCGACCTCGACGGATTCAAGATGGTGAACGACAGCTTCGGCCACGACGTCGGCGACGCACTGCTGGACCTGGTGGCGCAACGGGTCCGCGAGGCCGTGCGGGCGGGCGACGTCCTGGCCCGCCTCGGCGGTGACGAGTTCGTGATCCTCTGTGAACGGCCCCGCACCGAGCACCAGATGTTCGAACTGTCGGCCCGGATCATCGAGACCGTGTCGCAGCCGTTCTCGATCGGCGAGCACGAAGCGCGGGTCGGGCTCAGCATCGGGATCGCGTTCTCCCGTGACGCCAGTCTCAGCATCACCGAGCTCATCCGAGACGCCGACGTCGCGATGTACGAGGCGAAGCACGCGGGGCGGGGGCGTGCCCGCCTCTTCGAGGATCCCCTGACCTGCTCGGACGCGGCGGACGCTGAGGAGGCGGCATCGGGTGGTCGTCGCGATCGCGGTGTGAGCCCCTCCGCCTGAGAGATGCGGAGGAAACGCGTTCCCGACGGGCAGTGACCAGACGCTGCGGCGGGATGGTCGGAGCTGGTGGCGGGCGCGGAGTGGGCCCCGCGTCGCGGCCGCGTGGCTTAGGTGCCGAGCCAGCCCTCGGCGCGGGTCAGCAAGAAGCGGCTGACCTCGAGACAGCGGTCGAGGAGCTCGCAGGACACGGCGTCGCCGTCGCGGATCCGCAGCAGGGAGACCCGCTGGTGGGCGACGACCCGCAACGCCCGTTCGGGCGCTTCGGTCGCGGAGGGGATCGAGTCGATCGCCGACACCTCGAGGGGCAGCTCGGGGCCACCGATGCCGGCGAGATCGGTGGCCAGGACGAGCAGGTCGGGGTTCTGGGGGAACGGGGGGAGGCCCCAGGTGAAATTGAGGGGGAACTCGTACTCGTCGGTCGGGTCGTCACCCTCGGGGCGGGCCATCACCGCGTCTTCGAAGCCGAGGAGCACGCGGGGATCGATCTCGAGCGACAGGTACAGGTCGACGGGGCCCTCGCAGCCCTCCTCAGGGTGGACGTCGACCTCCCAGGTCTGGCGCAGCGAGTAGCTCTCGACGAAGTGCCGCTCGTCGTGCACGTGGAAGCCGTGCTCGACCGCGTGGTCCTTGAGGTCGGCGACGAACCCCGCGACGTCGATCACGGCCATTTCAGACCTCCCCGTGGTCGTTGGTGTGCTCGGCGCCGGGTTCGCGGTCCGGCGGGTCGAGGTGCCCCGCCTGGCCGAGGATCGCGAGGCCTTCGGCGAGCGTACGGAACGCCTCGCCGCGATGGGAGCATGCGTGCTTCTCGGCCGGGCTCAGCTCGGCGAAGGTTCGTCCGTCTCCGGCGTCCGCGATGAACACCGAGTCGTACCCGAATCCGCCGGTGCCTCGCCGTTCGCTGGCGATCGTCCCCGCGGCCCTTCCGATCGCGGCGAGCTCGCGACCGTCGGGGAAGCTCGCCACCGCGACCGTCACGAACCGGGCTCGGCGTCGCTCCAGGGGCACGCCGCGCAGCCGCTCGAGGAGGAGGGCCACGTTTTCCTCGTCTCTGGCGGCTGGTCCCGCGAATCGTGCTGAGCGCACGCCGGGTGCGCCGTCGAGCGCGTCGACCTCCAGCCCGGTGTCGTCGGCGATGGCGGCATCGCCGGTCGCGTCTCGCAGCGCGCGGGCCTTCAGGCGGGCGTTGTCCTCGAGGGTGGCACCGACCTCGTCGACGGCGGGGACGTCGGCGGGGCGCGGCGCCAACTCCAGCGGAAGGTGCGCTGCGGCGAGGACGTCGACGATCTCGCGGCTTTTGGCCGGGTTGGCGGTGGCGAGCACGAACCGCATGGTGCTCGTCAGCGCGGGCGGGGTGGCGGCGGCTCGGCAACCAGTGCGCGCTGGAGCTCGAAGATCTGCGCGATGCCCTGCTCGGCGAGGCCGAGGAACGAATCGAGCTCGTCGCGCGAGAAGGCCATCCCTTCGGCCGTTCCCTGCACCTCGATGAAGCGACCGGCGCCGGTCATGACGATGTTCATGTCCACCTCAGCGCGGGCGTCCTCGGAGTAGTCGAGGTCCAGGTGTGCCAACGCGTCCACCATCCCGACGGACACCGCCGCGCACGCGTCGGTGAGGGGATGCGTCGTCAGGCGACCGCCGGCGACGAGGCGGGTGCAGGCGTCGTGCAGCGCGACGTACGCGCCGCAGATCGACGCCGTGCGGGTCCCGCCGTCGGCTTGGAGAGCGTCGCAGTCCAGCGTGATTTGCACCTCGCCCATGGTGGCGAGGTCGGTCACGGCTCGCAGCGACCGGCCGATGAGGCGCTGGATCTCCTGGGTGCGTCCGGATTGGCGACCTCGCGCCGCTTCGCGGTTGCTCCGCTCGGTCGTCGAGCCGGGCAGCATCGAGTACTCGGCCGTCACCCAGCCCCGCCCCGTGCCGCGCATCCACGGCGGGACCCGCTCCTCGGCCGACGCGGTGCAGAGCACCCGGGTGCGTCCGAACTCGACGAGCACCGACCCGGCCGCGAACTCGGTGAAGTCGCGGGTGAAGGCGACCGGACGGAGTTCGTCGAGGTCGCGGCCATCGCGTCGTGGACCCATCGGGTGTGCCTCCGAATTCCTACTCAGACCGCTGTGACGAGGCCCGGCTCGGCGAGGATCACCGGCGCGCCGAACGCGCCCGAGCCTTCGGCTGCGATGAGCGTGGGATCGAGCTGGGGCCAGACATGGGTCAGCATGAGGCGGCGGGCGTTCGCGTCGCGTGCTGCGGCGCCGGCCTCCTTCGCCGAGAGGTGGATCGGGGCGGACTTGTTGTCGTGGAGGTAGGTGGCCTCCGACAGCACCAGGTCGGCGCCCGGCGGGAACGCCGCGACGCTCCAGCCGGGGCCGGTGTCCGAGGTGTACACCAGACGTGACCCGTCGGCGGTGAGCTCGACGGCGTACGTGGGGGGCGGGTGGTCGGTCCGCGCGAAGCGCAGGGTCATGGATCCGATCGTGACGGGTTGGGTGTCGTCGATGGGGTGCCAGGAGAACGTGCCGCCCCAGTCGCCGTCGACGAGCGTCCCCAGGTGCTGCTCGAGGCCCGCCGGCGCATACACGGGAAACCCGACCCGATGGAGCGCATAGCGGAGCATGACGTGGAGGCCGTAGAGGTCGACGCAGTGGTCAGGGTGCGCGTGGGTGATGACGAGTGCGGTGAGGTCCTCGACCGCGACGTGCTGTTGGAGGTGTCCGAAGGTGCCGTTGCCGCAGTCGATCCACACGGTGGTGGATCCGTCGCGGACGAGGTAGCCGCTGCACGCACCGGCGTTCGGGCCCCCGTAGGAGCCGGAACAGCCGAGGATCGTCAGCTCCACGACCACGCCTCCACGGCTTGGACCTCGGGGCCGAGGAAACGCGCCCCGAGGCGTCGGAACTGGGCGGGGTCGCCGCTGGTCACGAATCGGGGCCGAGCCGGGGGTCCGGCCGCGTCGGGACCACGGCTCAGCATCTCGCGAACCGTGAACGCCGTCTCGTCGGCGCTGGATACCAAGACGACGTCTCTGCCCATGACGTCGCCGATGGTACGGGCCAGCAGGGGGTAGTGCGTGCAGCCCAGCACCAGGGTGTCCACATCCTTGGCCCGCACCGGGGCCAAGAGACGCTCGGCGAGGATGTGGACCTGATCGGAGTCGACGTCACCCGCCTCGACGAACTCGACGAAGCCGGGACAGGCCGCGCAGACCAGCTCGAGCGTCGGGTCAAGACGAGCCGCGACGCGCTGGTAGGCGCCCGAGGCGATGGTCCCGACCGTGCCGATGATCCCGATCCGCCGCGATTCGCTGACTCGCAGCGCGGCGCGCAGACCGGGTTCGATGACGCCGACGACGGGCACCGTCAATCGGCTGGCGAGGGTGTCGAGCGCCGCGGCAGCCGCGCTGTTGCACGCCACGACGACCAACCAGGCGCCCTGGTCGACGAGCAGGTCGCCGATCTCGATCGCGTACTTCAAGACCTCGTCGCGCGGTTTGGGCCCGTAGGGGAACCGACCGGAGTCGCCGAAGTAGAGGACGGGCTCGTCGGGCACGAGGTCGAGGAGGGACCGCACCACCGTGAGGCCCCCGAGCCCGGAGTCGAAGACGCCAACCGGGGCGCGTTCGGTCACTGTTCTCGCTCCGTCGTGGGTTGGCACGCGGCGCGGGTGAGGCGGTCGGCGACCGCTGCGCCGAGCCCGCGGCGGGCTGGTGCGACGGCGAGGAGGACGTCGACGCCGCGCCGGTCCGCGTCGCGGAGCAGCGTGTACAGCTCGTGTGCGAGCTGGTCGACCGGGCCGGGCGTGTCGAGGCGCTCGACGTCGGAGGGCAGCGCGGGCAGTGGCGGCGCAGCGAGTACCCCGACGTGGGCACCCGCCGCGACCAGGGCCTCGGCGCGTGGACCGAGCTCGTCGGCCCCGACGAGGACTACCCGGGCGTGGGGGGCGTAGTGCGACGCGAGCGTGCCCGGCGCGGCGATGGCACCGTCGACGCGGACGTCGAGGGGACGCTCCAGGATCGCCTCCAGATGCTCGCGCGGCAGCGCACCGAGGCGGACCACGACCGGCGCGTCGCCGGTGCAGTCCACGATCGTGGACTCGACGCCGACCCGACAGGGGCCGCCGTCGAGGACCAGGTCCACGTCACCGTCCAGGTCGGCCCGCACGTGCTCGGCGGTCGTCGGGCTGACGCGCCCGAACCGGTTCGCGGACGGGGCCGCGACCCCGCCGCCGAAGCGTTGCAGCAGCCGCTGGGCCAGCGGCTGGTCCGGCACCCGCACGCCCACAGTGTCCCGGCCCCCCGTCACCTCGTCGGGCACCCCCGCGGCGCGGCGCACGAGCAGGGTCAGCGGTCCGGGCCAGCAGGCGTCGGCCAGCGCCCGCGCCGCGGAGGGCACCGTGGCGGCCCACGGAGCCAGGAGCTCGTCGACACCCGAGGCCGCCGGGAGGTGCACGATGACCGGGTGGGTCGTCGGGCGCCCCTTCACGGCGTAGAGGCGACGCAGGCCGGGCCGGCTGCGGGCGTCCGCGCCGAGCCCGTAGACGGTCTCGGTCGGGAACGCGACCAAGCCGCCGCGCCGCAGGACCGCGACGGCGTCGTCGAGGCCGCCGGTGCCGTTGTCCACGGCCCGTATCATCGCCCAGCCGGCACGCCCGGACTGGCCTCGGGGGCTCGGAGATGACGGAGGTCACGCGCCACCTCCGGGGCGTGGTGCGCCCTGCGGCGCCCGCTGAACGCCCGCCGGGGACAAGGCGCACCATGATTCACCGTGTCCGCACGGTCGGGGTCAACGTCGGCGACCAGGACCGCGCCGTCGAGCTCTACGTCACCAAGCTCGGCTTCGAGCTGCGCACCGACGAGCCAATGGGGCCGCCCGGCTCACCGAGATGGATCGAGATCGCACCGTCCGGCGCCGAGACCGCGCTTGTCCTCTTCACCCCGCTTCACCCCGCCGGGCGCGGAATCCCAGATCGGGACCTTCACCGGCTACGTGTTCGCCTGCGCCGACCCCGCCGCGACGCACCGCGAGCTCACCGCGGCGGGGGTGGTCTTCACCGAGGATCCCGCCGAGCAGCCCTGGGGCCGGTGGGCCCAGTTCCAGGACCCGGACGGCAACCCGTTCGGGCTCACCCAGCGCGAGGACTCCGCTACCAGTAGTTGATCCGCGTGGCCCGCTCGGCGACCACGTCGATCGGGTCGGTCCACGCCCCCGACGACAGGTACTTCCAGCCCCCGTCGGGGAGCACGGCGACGACAGTGCCGGTCTCGAGCTCCGCCGCGGCTTTCACCGCTCCGGCGACCGCCGCGCCCGAGGAGACACCGGCGAAGACACCGCACTCGTTCAGCAGGCGCCGCAGCCACTCGATCGACTCGGGGGGCCGCACGACCAGCTTGCGGTCCAAGACACTCGGATCAAAGATCGGAGGCACGAACCCGTCGTCGAGCGAGCGCAGACCCTGGACCAGCTCCCCTGCCGGCGGCTCGACCGCCACCACCCGCACCGACGGTTTGCGCTCCTTCAGGAACCGTCCTGCGCCCATCAGCGTCCCGCTCGTGCCGAGCCCGGCGACGAACACGTCGACCTCCGGGCAGTCTCGCCAAATCTCGGGGCCCGTGCCCTCGTAATGCGCGAGCGGATTCGCCGGGTTGCCGTACTGGAACAGCAACCGCAGCGACGGCTCGCGAGAAGCCAGCTCCTCGGCCAGTCGGATCGCCCCGTTGCTGCCCTCCTCCCCGGGCGAGAGCACGACCTCGGCGCCGAAGATCTCGAGGAGCTGGCGACGCTCGACCGACACGTTCTCGGGCATGACAACCCGCAGCCCGTACCCGCGCACCTTGGCGACGAGCGCGAGTCCGATGCCGGTGTTCCCCGACGACGGTTCGAGGATCGTGTCGCCCCGATGCAACGCGCCGTCGCGTTCGGCGAGGTCGATCATCGCCAGGGCGATCCGGTCCTTCGAGGACCCGCCCGGGTTCTGACCCTCGAGCTTGGCGTAGATCCGGACGTCGGGCGTCGGCGAGAGGGCGTGGATCCCCACCAGCGGCGTGTCGCCGATGACACCGAGGATGCTCTCGACCCTCATCGCCGGGTTCCCCGACGCGGGGCGTCGGGAGCCGGGCTGGGACCGGCGCCGGTCATGAGCGCCGACTAGCCGCCCGCGACGGCGGGCAGGATCGAGAGGACGTCACCGTCGGTGACCTTCGTGTCGAGCCCCTCGAGGTATCGGATGTCATCGTCGTTGCGATAGACGTTGACGAACTTGTGCAACTGGCCGTCGTCATCGATGAGATTCCCGGCGAGGCCAGGGAACTGGCCGATCAGCGCGTGGAACACGTCTCCGACCGTCGCCCCATCGCTGGACACGGTGGCGACGCCGCCGACGTGCGGGCGCAGGAGGGTGGGCACGCGAACCTCGACGGACATGACGTCAGTCTAGGAGTCGGTGAGCGACACCTCGCACTCCGCCACGACACCCTCCCGGATGCGATAGCTGCGGAGCACGGGTTCGGCGTGTTTCAGACTCACCAGCGCGTACACCCAGCTCGGCTCGAGCGCTTGGCGCACGTCGGTGTCGGACGGGTAGGCGTCCGAGTGGGTGTGCGAATGCCAGACCCCGATCAGGTCCTCGCCACGCGACTGGGCGTCACGCATGGCGTGGAGGAGATCACGGGACTCGACCGTGTAGGTGCGCGCCGAGGCGTCGGCGTTGACGCACGGATAGACGGCGCTGACCAGGCCCTTCGGGTGCCCGTCCGCGTCGACCGGTCCCGCGAGGAGCCCGCACGCTTCGTCGGGCAACCCGTCGTAGCAGTGGGCGACGATGGTCCGGTAGTACGCCGTGGAGAGCCGCAGCACCGGATCCGCGAAGCCCGCGTCAGGTGCCGCCACGCGCGTCCTCGATGGCTCGCCAGACCCGCTCCGCGGTCAGCGGCATGTCCAGGTGGCGGATCCCGAGGTGGCTGAGCGCGTCGACGACGGCGTTCTGCAACGCGGGGGTGGAGCCGATCGTGCCCGACTCGCCGATCCCCTTCGCTCCGAGCGGGTTCAGCGGCGTGGGCGTCTGGGTGTTCGTCACCTCGAAGCTCGGGAACTCCGCCGCGCTCGGCATCGCGTAGTCCATCAGGTTTCCGGTGAGCGGGTTGGCGTCGTCGTCGTAGAGGACCTGCTCGTAGAGGGCCTGAGACACGCCCTGGGCGATGCCGCCGTGCTGCTGGCCGGCCACGAGCAACGGGTTCAAGATGCGTCCGCAGTCGTCGACGGCCACGTGTCGCAGGAGCTCCACCCGTCCGGTCTCGGTGTCGACCTCGACCACCGCGACGTGCGCGCCGAAGGGGTAGGTCGCGTCACCCTGGTTGAAGTCGAGCTCGCTGGCCAGCGCCCCCTCCCAGTCGGCCGGCCGACGCGCCGGATCCTGGGCGGCTTCGGCGAGCTCCGCCCAGCTGAGCGCGGTGGCGGGCACGCCGGCCACCCCCAGTCGACCCCCGTCGTGCAGCACGACGTCGTCGGCGCTCGCCTCCAGGAGGTGCGCGGCGAGGCGCCGGGCCCGTTCGAGCACCTCTTCGCTGGCCCGGTAGAGGGCGCTTCCCGCGGTCTGCAGCGAGCGCGACCCCATCGTGCCGCCCCCCCGAGGGACCAGTGCGGTGTCCGACTGCACGACGCGCACCTGCTCAATCGCCACGCCGAGCAGCTCGGCCACGATCATCGAGAACGCGGTCTCGTGGCCCTGACCGTGCGCCGACGTTCCGACGCGGGCGACGACGGTGCCGTCGGTTTGGACCTCGACGCCACCGAACTCCTGGAACATGCCCCCGGCGGTGATCTCGACGTACGCCGACACACCGATCCCGAGTTGGCGGACGTCGCCGCTCGCCCGACGGGCGCGCTGCTCAGCCCGCAGCTCCTCGTAGCCCGCGACGCGACAGGCCTCGTCGAGCGCCTTCGCGTACTCGCCGACGTCGTAGTTCGCCCCGGTCAGGGTCGTGAGCGGAAACGCGTCGGGCGCCAGGAAGTTCTGTTTGCGGATCTCGACGGGATCGAGGTCGAGCTCGTCGGCCGCCATGTCCACGATGCGCTCGAGGAAGGCCGTGGCCTCGGGCCGCCCCGCGCCCCGGTACGCGGCGGTCGGGGTCGTGTTCGTCGCGGCGCTGACAGCGTTCAGCTGGACCTTCGGGATCGCGTAGACACCCTGGGCCATCGTGCGGGTGAGGAAGGGCAGGAACGCCCCGATTCCCGGGTAGCCGCCGGCGTCGCAGATGACTTTCACCCGCAAGGCGACCATGGTCCCGTCTCGGCGAAGCCCGAGCTCGACGAGCTGGATCTGGCCCCGACCGTGCGTCATCGCCAGCATGTTCTCGGACCGGGTCTCGGTCCATTTCACCGGGCGGCTCAGCCGCTGGGCGAGCGTCGCGGCAATGACGAACTCGCAGTAGAGACCCGTCTTGGCGCCGAACCCGCCGCCGACCGCCGGGGCGAGGACGTGCACCTGCTCCGATTCCAAGCCGACGGCCGCGGCGAGCGGATCGCGCACGCCGAACGGACTCTGCGTCGGCACCGTGACGTCGAGGCCTCCCTCGGACGTCGGCTCGACCAGGATCCCGTTGGACTCCATCGGCACCGGGGCGACCCGCTGGTTCACGAACCGGCCCTGCACCACGACCTCTGCACCCTCGAGGATCTCGGGGTCCTCGCCGAAGTTGAACTCGATCGCGAGGTTGGATCCGTGCTCAGGAAACAGCACCGTGGCCCCGTCGGCGAGCGCGGCTTCCGGGTCGACGACGACGGGGAGCGGGTCGTAGTCGACCACCACCAGCTCGGCGGCGTCCACGGCCTGGGCACGGGTCTCGGCGACGACCACCGCGACGATGTCACCGACGAAGCGCACGACACCATCCGCCAACGGAGGCCGGTTGAACGTCGGGGGCAGCATCACGAACCCCTGGACGGGGGCCAGCCCGAGCGTGTCGTTCGTGTGCACGCCGAGCACGCCGGGCATGCTCTCCGCGTCGACGGTGTCGATCGCCGTGACGCGGGCGTGCGCGGTCGTCGAACGCACGAACGCGACGTGGGCAGTCCCCGCCGGGGACAGGTCGTCGAAGTACTTCGCCTCGCCGCGCAGGATGCGAGGGTCTTCAACCCGACGGACCGGGTTGCCGAGGATGGATCCCGAGGTTGGCATCCTCGGACTTTATCGAGGGGCCGGGTAGCGGTGAGCGAGGTCCTCGAGCGTGGCGTGGAACTCGTCGATGGTCGACCCGATGATCTCGGCGACCGGCACCACGTCGCCGATCCGCCCCGCGACCTGGCCACCGAACGCGAAGGCCGCGTCGAGGTCCCCGTCGAAGTAGAGGGCCAGGATCCCCTCGAGCGAGCCGAGCGCGACGCGTTCATCGGAGTGCTCGTGCGCCTCGCTGCGGTCGGTCGCCAGCACCCGGAACGACGGCTTGTGCCACCGGTTCAAGAACACGGTGCCCGTCTCGGACGTCTCGACGACGAGCTGCTTGTAGTTGGCGTGCACCGGCGACTCGGCCGCGGACACCATGCGGGTCCCCATCTGGACCCCCTCGGCGCCGAGCGCGAACGCGGCGGCCATCGACCGACCGTCGCAGATCCCACCCGCGGTGACGACCGGCACGTCGACGCTCGAGCACACGAGTGGGGTCAGCACCATCGACGCGACGTCCCGGCTCGCCTTGAACCCACCCCCTTCACCGCCCTCGGCCACGATCCCGTCCACCCCCGCCGCCACCGCCTTCAGCGCGGCCCGCACCGACGGCACGACGTGAAAGACGGTGATCCCGGCCTCGTGGAGCGCCCCGGTGTACGCGGCAGGGTCACCGGCTGAGGTCGTCACGAAGCGGACACCCTGGTCGTGGATGAAGTCCACGATCCCGGGGTCACGGACCAGCATCTGGGCGATGTTCACGCCGAAGGGCTTGTCGGTGAGGCCGCGCATACGGGTGATCTCGTCCCGCACCTGATCCAGCTGCCCCGAGGAGGTCTCGATGATCCCCAGGCCACCCGCGTTCGAGACGGCCGAGGCAAGCTGGGCCCGGGCGATGTAACCCATCGGGGCTTGCAGGATCGGATGGTCGATCCCGAGCATCGTCGTCAGGCGGTTCCGCATCGCCGCACGGTACCGTCGAGCCATGGCGACGGGATCCAAGGGCAAGGCCCGCACGCCGACGATCAACAACCGGCGGGCCCGATACAACTACTCAATCCTCGAGTCGTTCGAGTGCGGCATCATGCTGGCCGGGTCCGAGGTCAAGTCACTGCGCGAGGGGCGAGCATCGCTCCAAGACGCCTACGCGCGGGTCTCGGACAACGAGATCTGGCTCCACGGCATGCACATCTCGCCCTACGCCTTCTCCCGCGCCGAACTCGAGCCAGTCCGGCCCCGCAAGCTGTTGCTCCATCGCCGCCAGATCGACGAGCTCGCCCGGGCCACCGGTGAGCGGGGCGTGACGCTCGTCCCGCTCCAGCTCTACTTCAAGGACGGTCGCGTGAAACTGGAGCTCGGCGTGGCCCGCGGCAAACGGTCCTACGACAAGCGCCAGACGATCGCGGAGCGTGACGCCCAGCGCCAGGTCGAGCGGGCCCTCAAAGGCCAGCGCGACTGAGCCCTAGCGGTGGGTCACCCGCCCCAACCGGACGGGCAGCCGTCACGCCCCGCCACCTCTCCCCTGGGCCGCTGATTCCAGGCCCGGCAGGCCCGGGTAGGCTGATGTCGTCCCGTCACACGTACGACGGGGCACTTGACAAGGGGGTGCGTGGCTTCGATTTCGTGGATCGAGGCGGGTGAAGCGAGCCGACGTTGCCGGATCGTCGTGAAAGAGCCGGCAAAAACAAACAACTGCCGAGGATAACCTCGCACTCGCGGCCTAAGGGCCGCGCGTTCACACCGACCCGGCCGCTCAGCCGGATGTGGACGTCATAACG
>Ga0182024_10004834_pt1 | contig 30634 bp, 28 predicted proteins | sample P32metaG_FD_120480 | JGI IMG/M metagenome (GOLD analysis project Ga0182024, IMG submission 120480) | Permafrost microbial communities from Stordalen Mire, Sweden - P3-2 metaG (Illumina Assembly) | ecosystem: Environmental > Terrestrial > Soil > Wetlands > Permafrost | place: Sweden: Stordalen... | reverse complement strand
TGCTTGAGTCGCTCGTCATTGGTCATTACACCTGCCGCTTCTTTTACCCGTCCCTTAACCTCTTCAACTTTTCCGCTCATGGCATATCTCCTTTACTTTAACATGATGTCTTGATGCAAGCGTGGGGCCATGCTGATTGCTTGCGCAAACGGCTCAATTCCGTTGGTGAAATACGCGCCTCAAGACTAAGTGGTAATTTTTTCTGCCGTAAGGCTGTTATCGCGCCAACTTGCAGTGGCGGCTCCCATAGAATTCCGCCGCCCATAGTGCCAGAGCCTATACCGCTGCCACCGGCTACTGCCGTGCCGCGCTTGTTTGCCCCGCGGCCATGAGTAAACGGCGAGTACAGTGATCGGGAGTCATGAAAAAAGTATCAGCGAAAGACCACCCTCATCTTCGGAACGGTGGGGTTTAGCGGCGATCCGGCTAGCGGCCGCTGGCACATCGATTGCTTCCCTTGCTAATCCGATAAAGACGGCGATCAATATGAATTTATCGACGATTGTGGTTTGAGCGAATTAACCCGGCGCACTTTTCTGAAATCAACGGGCTTGCTCATCGGCAGCTCAGCCATAGCGTCAGCAATCCCGGTAATGGCGTCAAATATGTCAACGGAATCGACTCCAACTGTCGCGCCTCAAGGCAATAGCACTCCTTCCATAACTAAGCCTATGGTCGGTTTCATGCTGGCCCATGAGCAATTTTCTGTTCCAGAGCTGGTGAAGTTAGGCGTGGCTGCCGAGGAGGCCGGATTCGACCTGCTTGCAACCAGCGATCATCTCCAACCCTGGCAAGCGAACGAACGACACGCTGGGCAAGCTTGGGTCACTATGGCCGCTCTCGGTGAACGCACCAAACGAGTCTGGATTGGGCCGACGGTGACCTGTCCGACTTTCCGTTACAACCCTGCAGTCATTGCCGAGGCGTTTGCCTCGTTGAACCTGCTCTACCCGGGGCGAATATTTCTGGGCATCGGCTCGGGGGAGGCACTGAACGAGCAGGCCGCGACCGGTTCATGGCCAAAGTGGCCCGAGCGCTCCGAACGGCTGGTGGAAGCCTCAGAAATCATCCGGAAGCTGTGGACCGGCGAACAGATAGTTCATAGCGGCAAGTACTATAACGTTAACGCGAAGCTTTACGATCCTCCCGTCGGGCAGGTGCCTTTGCTGATGGCAGCGAATGTCGGACCGAAGGCGATGTATCGCTCGGGCCAATATGGCGATGGACTCATCACAGATCCCGACACCTGGAAGCAGCATAAAGCGGAATTCGAGAAAGGCGCGAAAGCGGCCGGCAAAGATCCTAAACAAATGCCTGTGCTGGTCGAGGCATTCGTAGTGGTCGGCTACAAGGAGGATGCGGAGGCTTCGGCCGAGCTCTGGCGGTTTTTACCCAAGGCGTTTAAGAGCTACTTCAACATTCGCGATCCGCAAGCGATTCAGGATCGAGCTACTGCCGAACTGCCGCTTGAAAAAGTTTATGGTCAATGGCCAATAGGTACTGATCCCGATGTCCATGCAAAGGCGTTAATGGAGATATTGAGCAGCGGCGCAACTATCGTGAACGTTCACTCCGGACAGCCAGACCAGCGAGCCGTCATCGATTTTTATGGCACTCATGTTTTGCCTAAGGTGCACGCTCAACTGAAAGAAGCGTCAGCCTCGATGCATTCGTAGGCGTCGATCGTTCGGGCGTTCAAATCCTCTCTACCACCCCATGGGACACCTCACACACCTCACTGCGAATCCTGCGGGAGGCCAAGACGCGAACCCTATTGAGTGCGAATTATAGGCACTACTAGTTGATTTCGTTGGCTTCCATTTGGTTCCCGAAACCTTTCCTTTTCGAGATGGAGTAAAGCTTCCAGCTGCGAGCCGACGGACATGATCGTTTTCGAGCGACTGCGTGTCGATCGTCGCCGTTGCTTTGTCCCCGGACTGCGCCTATACCTCCTTGATTACTTCAGAAGGACGCGAAATTGAGCTCTCAATGGACTATGCAGCGGGGACTGAACTCCGGGTTGCTGGCTGCGATAGCAATACTCGCACAAGCCGCAATCTTCATCGAGAATTTCCTCGAACGTGCGTAAACTGCTTTTGTGGGGAAAGAGGCAAGCACTGAGCTGCTCTCGATCGAGGGGCACGAAGTCCGTGTGACGCACGCGGACAAGGCGTACTTCTCGAGGCAGGTGCAGCTCTCGAAACTCGACATCGTTCGCTACTATCTCGCGGTTGCTCCGGGTGCCCTCGCCGGGATCCGCGATCGTCCGCTGGTTCTCAAGCGCTTCGTCGACGGTGCCGAAAGCGAAGCGTTCTTTCAGAAGCGCGCGCCCACCAAACGGCCTTCGTGGCTGCGAACGATAACGCTCGCGTTCCCTTCGGGACGCACAGGCGAGGCATCTTTGTCATCGAGGTATGGCAAAAGCGCCATCTTGCTCCCTCCTTGCTATGCTAATTCAGTTTCGCGAACGACTTTACAACACGGCGGACCGAAGTCGAATAATCCTCGTTCACCGCGTTCGGTACGACAATCGGAAGCTCAGCGCCGTGACTACGGTATTGTTCGAGTCGCTCGAGGCATCGCGATTCGGGACCGACCAGCGCGAGCGAATCGATCATCGGCTCGGTGACTGCTGCTGCCATCGCGCTGGCGTCGCTACGTTTGGCCGCGGCCATGATCGCATTTGCGGCGGATTCAAAGCCGCTGCGCGCGATCAAACGATTGTAGAAGGGCAGCGCGCCATAAAAGGCCAGTCCGCGTTGCGCCGCTGCATACGCAACCTTGAGATCGTTGTGCAAAAATACTGGCAATCCGACGGTTGCGACGATGTCGGAGGGCTTACGACCGTGCCGCTTCGCCGCTTCGTGTGCGGCCTCGATCGATTTGCGCATCCGCGCCGGCGGACATAGATAGAGCATTAAGCCGTCGGCGAGTTCACCGCCGAGGCGTGCCGTTTCCAGCGCGAGCGCCGCATAGTAGATGGGGATGGGCTTCTTTGGCTGGCGGAATTTCATCCCGAACATCGCGGACCCGCCGCCCAGTGTTGCGCGGATCACCGTTGTATCGCGACGCAGCCGTTCGCGTGCGTTGCCCATATCGATCCCGCGGGCTTCGAGAGCAGGACGGTGGCTCACGCCCAAGCCCAGAATGAAGCGGCCGTCGGAGATGTCCTGCACCACCTCGGCCGCAGCGGCACATAGCGTCGGCTCGCGCAAATAGATATTGACGATCCAGGTTCCTATCGCGATACGCTTGGTAACTCCCGCGACGGCGTACGAGCACATCAGGGAGTCATTGTTAGCTTCGGGGATGAAGACTCCGCTGAAGCCGGCGTCTTCGACCTCGCGTGCGAGTTGAAGGAAGTCCGGATGAGGAATTCCGGATATGGGAGAGAGCGAAAATCCACATCTTGCCATGATGATTTCCTTTCGCGAAAAGGCGTCGCGACACCGGGACAACGATTGAACTGGAATCGCGCTGCAATCATCCTAGCGCAATAGATGGGTTAGCGGTGGCGGCTACGGCTCCGCTATCCAACACCTCGTTGGGCTGCTTATTCTAATTTCATTTTGCGAGCACGGTACCTACACGCCCCGGTTCGCATGGGGAAAGCGCGACATGGCTTCGCCTGATCGCTCAGGCTGCTCCAACCAGAAACAATGTCCGCAGATTCAAGTAGCAGGAGCTCGGCGCCCGAGATGCGTTGCGCGAGAATTCGCGAGTTTTCCCAGGCGGTTACGAGTATGTTGTCGCGCCGGGTCGTGATCAGAGCAGCGGTTCAATAAATCGCGCAACGGATTCGTCAAGGCGCTCGTGCAGTGATCGATTTTCCCATTGGCCGAGTTCAATTTGCATGGAGTTCTCCATATCATTTCGGAACATCAGGTCCATTTCGCCGCCGAACGAATGACTGAGGATGACGGCGTTGACTTCGTTGTCGCGGGCGATGCTCCACCAATCGAGATTCGACGTGCCGACGGTTGACCATACTCCATCTATGGTCGCGGTCTTGGCGTGCAGCATCTCGCCTTGCCATTCGTAGATCTTCACGCCCGATCTGAGTAATGCCTGATAGTGCGAACGTGAGGCCGACACGATCAGCGGCTCGTCCGATTGACTGGGCAGCAACAGACGCACGTCGACGCCACGCCGGGCAGCATGCTCAAGCGCATGAAGCATCTGATGGTCCGGCGCAAAGTACGCATCGGTGATATAAATGTTGGTCTCCGCATTGACTATCGCGGAGATCAAGGTGACGTAAATCAGGCTGAACCGTTCCGGCACACTACCGATTACGCGTATGATTTGGTTACCCTGCCGTTCGATTTTAGGAAAGTAGTCTCGAGAGCCAAGCGGTGGCCCCTTCTGATAGTTCCACTCGTCGATAAAGAGGTGTTGGAATTCAGCTACTGCAGGGCCCTCGATCTCGATGTCGGTGTCGCGCCAATACGCTAAAGGCCCCTTGTGCGTGCTGCCGGATAAGCCGCTCGCGTAGACCTCCGATATGTTGATGCCACCAGTGAAAGCGATACGCCCATCAACGACCAACATCTTACGATGATTGCGATGACCAAAGGTCCAATGAAGTTTGGTGGCGAAAGGATTTATTGGCCGGTACTGCAGCACAGCTACTCCGTTCTGCTGCAGCCGTGCAAAAAAACTCGCGGACGTTAGGAACGAACCGAGGCCGTCATACATCAGACTGACGTGCACGCCATGACGCTGCCGCTCGATCAATGCATCGGCGAACATTTGCCCTACCGGCCCACCGGAGAATATGTACATTTCGATATTGATACTGTCGCGCGCGCTGCGGATCGCCGCCAACATTGCGCTATAGGCCACGTCGCCGTTTTCCAGCAAGGTTATCTTGTTGCCGAGCACGAGTGGAACATTGCTAAGCGCCTGCTCGAAAGCGAGATGCCGCTCCAGAATATCGCTCGGTGTTCCCTGATGTTCCTTTAGCCGATCAATGACATGTTGTGCCTGCCGCGCGGTTAACGGACCGTCGGGCCCGACGAAGTTAGGACTAGCTAGGTAGAGAGGATTCGTATGCAACAAGGCTCCGACGTTAGGGACCGTGCCGCAGCCGACGAGGAATGCCACTATGGCGGCGAGCAGTGGCGATCGATGTGCGTGCTTTGGCAAACCTGGCTATTCAAACTAATGGAACGCTCGCTTTACGATCTGCTGTCGGAACTATGTTGACTGGGCGCATCGCAGCAACTGGCTTAGCCATCAACCATCGCGCTCCGAACTATCACAACTGCCGGACTTCTCACACCGGGATAAGGGTTAGCGATGTTGCCAGGGTCTCGGCCGATCAGGTTTCCGGAGCCTCAAGCCATAGCACTCCGAGTGGCGGCAGCACGAGCCTCAGCGAAAATGGGTGGCCATGAGACGGGGAGGCTTCCGCCCAGACGCCACCGGCATTCCCCGCATTGCTGCCGCCATACGCCGCCGCGTCGCTGTTGAGAATTTCCTTATAATAGCCACTCTGAGGTACGCCGATGCGATAGGCGGTTCGCACGACCGGCGAGAAGTTGCAAACGCAGACGACCTTCCGTTGGTTCGAGGGCGCGACGCGGATGAAGGCAATGATGTTTTCATCTGCGTTATCTGCATCGATCCATTGAAAGCCGCGAGGATCACAGTCGCACTCGTGCATCGCGACTTCACTGCGGTAAAGACGGTTCAGATCCCGCACTAGCGCTTGAAGCCCCCGATGTTCATTGTCTTCTCCTTCGAGCAGATGCCAGTCGAGACTGCTGTCGTGGTTCCATTCGTTCCATTGGCCGAATTCACTTCCCATAAAGAGCATTTTCTTACCTGGTCGAGACCACATGTAGGCGTAGAGCGCCCGCAGGTTAGCGAATTGTTGCCAGCGGTCCCCGGGCATCTTGGACAGCAATGATCGCTTACCGTATACGACCTCATCGTGTGAAAGCGGCAGCACGAAGTTTTCGTTCCAGGCGTAAAGCAGGCCGAAGGTGAGGTCGCGGTGATGGTAACGGCGATGGACCGGATCCTTTAAGAAATACTCAAGGGTATCGTGCATCCAGCCCATGTCCCATTTGAGGCCGAAACCAAGCCCGCCGACGTAGAGAGGCCGACTCACTGCTGGCCAGGAAGTCGATTCCTCGGCGATCATCAGGACGCCAGGATGGCGTGCGTAAATGCGCTCGTTGAGCATTCGGATGAAGGAAACGGCGTCGAGGTTTTCACGGCCGCCATAGATATTTGGAATCCATTCGCCGGCGACCCGCGCGTAGTCGAGGTAGAGCATCGAGGAAACCGCATCGACGCGTATCCCATCGGCATGGAATTCAGACAGCCAGTAGTTCGCGCTCGAGAGCAGGAAGGCGCGGACTTCGTTGCGGCCGAAATTAAAGACGTAGGTATCCCATTCGGGTTGATGGCCGAGGCGCGGATCGAGATGCTCATAAAGCGCGGTGCCATCGAAACGGCCGAGGCTCCACGCATCGGTGGGGAAATGCGCAGGTACCCAATCCAGAATCACTCCGATACCGCGTTGATGCAGATGATTGACCAGGTAGCGAAAGTCGTCCGGCGCACCATAGCGCGAGGTTGGTGCGAAATAGCCAGTTGTCTGATAGCCCCAGGATCCAGTAAACGGGTGTTCCATCACAGGCATGAACTCAGCATGTGTGAAGCCCATATCGATGAGGTAGTCACCGAGTTGGTGAGCCATCTCGCGATAGCTAAGAGGACGATTGCCATCTTCAGGTACGCGCCGCCATGAACCGAGATGAATTTCGTAAATAGAGATCGGCGAACGCAGCGGATCATACTCGGCACGTGCATCAATCCATTCAGCGTCCGTGAATGCAGCGGAAGGACGGTCCACCACTGACGCGGTTCGCGGCGGCACCTCACTCGCGGTTGCAAACGGATCGGCCTTCAGCATGAAAGCATCGTCGCGCGCACGAATCTCATATTTGTAAATGATGCCGGGCGAGAGCTCAGGGACGAAGGTTTCCCAAATGCCCGAAGTCCCGAGCGTGCGCAACATATGCAATCGGCCGTCCCAGTCGTTGAAGTTACCGACAATGCTTACGCCCGCGGCATTCGGCGCCCATACGGAGAACGAGATCCCTTTAACGCCGTCGATCTCATATTGATGCGCACCCAGCCGTTCCCATGCGCGCTCGTGGCTGCCCTCCGACCACAGATGGATGTCGAGATCGCCCAGCGTCGGCATATAAGCGTAAGACTCACGTATGGTGAACACACTGCCGTCGCGATAACGTACCTCCAATCGGTACCTGAATACTTCCCGACGATCTTCCAATAGCAGATCGAAAAGGCCGGTTTCGTGGCGTACCATCGGACGACGTTCGCCGTCATCCATCAGTAGGACTACTGCTTCGGCGTCGGGACGATAGGCACGAACGATAACGCCGTGATTGGTCGGATGGATACCGAGAATAGAGTGAGGATTCTGGTGGCGAAGCGCCAGCAGGCGCACAATTTCCTCACGCGCGACACCATCGATTTCACTGCTGGCGTCGATGGGCGACTTGCACACGAGCACATGGGCAGCGGCGGCTTCGAGTTTCATGTTCTATGACTCACAGTTTGCAATTCAAAAACTTCGCGATAGCTATACGTGACTCGGCGGGATGTCATTCGGATCCACGACATCAATTTTAAGTAGCTGCTCGATACCAGCAAGCGGCACGCGCAACCAATCGGGGCGATTATTCAGTTCGTAACCAACTTCATAAACCGCCTTCTCCATCTGGAACGCGTTGAGCAGAACTCGCATTTCGTCGGGATTCTTGGGCATGAAAGGCGCGCTTCCGGCGACGGCGATGTATTCTTTGAGAAAGGCCCACGACGACCACGTTTGCCATAAGCGTGCCCATGCGGTCATTCGGCCATCGTCCATCGCGCTTATGGGGCCTCGCTCAATTTGCACCTTCTTGGAGGCGAAGACAGCATAAGAGAACGAACGCAGCATCCCAGCGACATCCCGTAGAGCGGAGCGTTTACGCCGCCGCTCAGGGAGTGACAATGCCGGTTCGCCCTCGAAATCGATGATGACGAAATCATTTCCGGCGTTGAGCATCTGGCCGAGATGTAAGTCGCCGTGTGTACGCATTCGGACGCCGGTTATCCGGCGTTTAAGGAAGTCATCGAAGCAACCAGCGATGCGTGCCTGATATGCCGGCAGACGCTCGGCGAGTCTTCGCACGTCCTTAGGTAGTGCAACGAGGTGGGCATCGAGTTGACGCATAACAGCGCCCTGGAGATTTCGCATCGATTGGTAAGCTGAACGCTGGTAAAGAATTGTATATGGTTCGGATGCAAATTCGCGATCTTGGGAATCCGAGATCAGTGCCAGATGAAGTTCGGCGACGCGCCGCCCCATGAGAGCCGCGGCGTCGAGATATGGGCCGATCAGTTCGCGGTTTTGCTCATCAGGACCATTGAGTGCGATGAGATCGACAAGGTCACCCTGCGGAACGGCCGGACTCGCATCGCGCTCCGCGGCGGTGCGCTCGAAATAGAGTCCCAGTTCGTGCAGCGTGAATTCCCACGTGTCCCCGTGGTTTGGTACGAAGCCCTGCAGGATGCCGAGGGTGCGGGGTTCGGCGCGTCCGATGTTGTATTCGATTGAACCTGCAACCGGCGCCATGTGGTTGAATTCGTGCTCCGTCAGAAAGCGTCCAACCTCAAGATCGGGATTGACGCCGGGGTCCAGACGACGAAAGAGTTTCAAGATTAAGCGGTTGCCAAATGCGATCGAGGTATTGCTCTGTTCGCCACGCAGCATACGCGGTTCGCAGGGTTCGTTGCGGGCTCCGCGGAGATCACGATATCGGGAGGTTGGCGCGGTCTGAACTTCGCCCACGCGGCTCTTGAAGTGGCGGCGACGGTCCATGCTGTCCAGCAAGGCGAGGGCCAAAGCTGGATCACCCGCAGCCTCGTAGAGAATGCCGGTGGTGGCGTTACCGTTGATACCGTGACTGACTCGGGCGATTACCCATTCGGGGGATCGCTCGCTTACCTCTTTGGCGCGATCGTCAAGGGCGAGCGCTATCGGCAATACATAGATTTCCGCTTCACTGTCGGCGAAATCGACGTTGACGATTAGAATGCAAGCATCGCCCTGAAACTTGGGCAGTGAAATAATATCGGCGATCTTAGTGGATTTGATCCTGCGTGCTTTGCTGCGAAACCATCGGCAGTGGGGCAAATATTGAATCAAGGTGCGTTCGAATTCCGTGCGTGAATCGCCACCGAGAAATGCTTCGAACGAATTTCGCATTTGTAGCGTCGTAGGCTCATACGCAGGCAGACCGGATGAGGTCTCGGTATGTTTAGGCTCGAGCGAAAACCACAGGAACATATGTGGGCCGAGCGTCAGCAGATAGGGCAGATCACCGATCGGCGGGAAGGGATTGCGACCGAATAGCTCGATCGGTACCATCCCCTTAAGTTCGATCAGGTTGAGTTCAACGTACTGAACGAACCGCGAGAGATTGGCGACAACGAGTATGTGTTCGTCCGCGTACCTTCGAATATAAGCGATCACGTGCGGATTTTCAGGATGGAGGAAGTCTATCGCGCCGCGGCCGAAGGCCTTGAACTGCGCGCGCAAAGCGATCATGCGGCGCATCCACCATAGCAGCGAATGATGGTTGCTTTCTTGTGCTTCGACGTTGACGGTTTGATAGTGGTATTCGTAATCGATGACGACAGGCAGGATGAGACGCTGCGGGTTCGCGGTGGAAAAACCGGCGTTGCGATCACCAGACCATTGCATCGGTGTGCGTACGCCATCGCGGTCGCCGAGAAAGATATTGTCCCCCATTCCGATTTCGTCGCCATAGTAGATAACTGGCGTGCCTGGTAATGAGAAGAGCAAACCCACGTTTAACTCGATCGCTCGGCGATGATTACCGAGCAGCGGGGCGAGCCGGCGTCTGATGCCGACGTTAAGGCGCATACGGCCCTCCTGTGCATAGGACCGATACATGTAATCGCGTTCCTCGTCAGTGACCATTTCAAGCGTGAGCTCATCGTGATTACGTAGGAAAAGCGCCCATTGGCAGGTTTCGCCAATAGGCGGCGTTTGAGCCCAAATATCGGTTATCGGGAAGCGATCCTCCATCCTTACGGCCATAAACATTCGCGGCATCAGTGGAAAATGGAATGCCATATGGCATTCCTTACCTTCGGCGAGATACGATGCGGCGTCCTCGGGCCATTGATTCGCTTCGGCTAGCAGCATCCGGTTGGGGAAATAGCGGTCGACGTGACGACGGAGTTCGGCGAGGAAGGCGTGCGTCTCGGGCAGATTCTCACAACTGGTGCCCTCGCGCTCAAACAGATACGGGACAGCATCGAGACGCAGACCGTCCACCCCCATCTCGAGCCAGAAATCAACAACTCCAAGCATCGCGTTGCGCACCATTGGATTGTCGAAGTTCAGATCCGGCTGGTGACTAAAGAAACGATGCCAGTAGTATGCCTTTGCGATCGGATCCCACGACCAATTCGAAAGCTCGGTGTCCTGGAAGATCACGCGGACCTCGCGATACTTGTCCGAGGTGTCGCTCCAGACGTAAAAATTGCGCTCGGCACTGCCTGTAGCAGTCCGGCGGGCGCGTTGAAACCACGGATGTTGATCGGAGGTGTGGTTCAGCACAAGTTCCGTGATTACATATAGGCCGCGACGATGCGCTTCCCGAAGAAAGCCGCGGAAGTCATGCAAAGTCCCGCAATCGGGATGCACGTCCATATAGTCGGAGATATCGTAACCATCGTCGCGTTGTGGCGAAAGATAAAAGGGCAACAGCCAAAGAGCCGTCACGCCCAGGCGCTGGAGATACTCCAACTTATCGGTGAGGCCGGCGAAGTCGCCGATACCGTCGCCGCTAGTGTCGTAGAACGAACGGACGCGAAGTTCATAGATAATCGCGTCCTTGTACCACTGAGGGTCATCTGCGAGCCCGCGCACGATTGAATTGCCGCGGCCCTTCTTCATGATTTCGCCTCGACCCGCAGGATGTGTGCAGGCTCGATTTGCGGCTCGAGACGGACATAATTGCTTTCGCCCCAATCGTACTTAGCCCCGGTGAGCAAGTCGGTCACTTCGAAGCGCTGTCCCGGTGCCGCGCCAACAGCGTCGGCGGGGACGATCGCGGTGCAATGATGGGGATGGTGCGGATCCAGATTTACCGCGATCAGAATAATGTTGGACCGATCGGGAGATGTCTTGGAATAGAAAATTATTTGATCGTTATCCGTTGTAAGAAAACGGAGATTTGCGAACCCGTGGAGGGCGGGATTATCACGGCGAATAGCATTAAGGTGCGCGATGAATTCACGAATGCTATCTGGGCGATTCCAATCACGAGCCTTGATTTCGTATTTCTCGGAGTTCGCATATTCTTCGGTGCCTGGAATTGCCTCATTTTCGCAAACCTCGTATCCGCTATAAATTCCGTACGACGGCGAGAGTGTAGCCGCGAGCACCAAGCGACTCTTGAACGCCGGACGGCCGCCGTTCTGCAGAATTGCTGGCAGAATATCAGGAGTGTTTGCGAAAAAGTTCGGACGGAAATAATCGATCATGTCGGTCTGCGTAAGCTCCGTCAGGTACTCAGTCAATTCAGCTTTAGTATTACGCCAGGTGAAATACGTGTAGGACTGGGTAAAACCGGCCTTAGCGAGCACCCTCATCATTTTCGGTCGAGTAAATGCCTCGGCTAGAAATATAACCTCAGGATGCCTTTCCTGAACAGTGTTAATTAGCCATTCCCAGAATGCGACGGGCTTTGTGTGAGGATTGTCAACGCGGAATATCTTGACGCCGTGCTCGATCCAAAACAACACGATACGGCGTATTTCCACAATTAATCCCTGCTGATCGGGTGAGTCGAAGTTGATTGGATAGATATCCTGATATTGCTTAGGCGGATTCTCCGCAAATTTGATGCTGCCGTCGGGACGATGTCGGAACCATTCCGGATGTTCAGTTACCCAAGGGTGGTCAGGCGAGCACTGGATCGCTAAATCGAGCGCAATCTCAAGGCCAAGACGGCCGGCTACGGCAACGAAGTGATCGAATTCATCGAGGGTTCCGAGCTTCGGTTCGATCGCCGTATGACCGCCAGCCGAGTTGCCGATCGCCCACGGGCTCCCCGGACTATCCGGAGCCGCTACCAACGAGTTGTTCGGTCCCTTGCGATACTTAATGCCAATAGGATGGATCGGAGTGAGATATACAACGTCGAAACCCATGTCACTGATATCGTGCAGGCGGGCTTCGCTCTCGCCCAGAGTGGCGTGATGCCCCGGGTTAGTACCTTGGGAGCGAGGGAACATTTCATACCAGGCGCCGAAGCGGGCTCGGCGCCGGTCCGCAACAATAGTGCAAGTATATTCGTATTCCACGGCGCCCGTGCGTTCCTCGTTGCGGTCAACCGCGGCGCCGAGCTCTGGAGTGGAAAGAATAGCTACCGCTTCACGTGGAATGTTGAGTGCGCGAAGCAAAGAGAGATGATCGGCAATGAGATTTCGGTCGTGGCCGGTGGCTCGTTGTCGGACGCTTCCGAGCAACCCGATTCCTTCCATAAAATCAGCGGCGACGTCGAGATCCGTCGCGGCCTTCTTTATGAAGTATTCGCGCCATGACTCGAAGCTGCGTGTCCAAGCCGCGATGGCGAAAACATAACGGGTATTTTCAGCGAGCGGAAATTCCCCACGCCAGCGATCGTTATCGACGCATACCATAGGCGCTTCCGCGAAGGTCTCGTCGCACGCGCGACGCCATTTAATTACCGCGGCCAGCGCGGCGGGACCATCACCAAAAATGTCAGCCTCAACTACACAGGTTTCGCCAGCGATGCGCTTAACTGGATAGCGTCCCCCATTAACGGTCGGTGCCACTGCTTCAATTACAATATGTTTGAGTATCCGGTCCGGCGTCGGAAAGCTGTCGGAGCTAATGATTCGAGAATCCGAACCAAAATACTTCAATAGAGTGCCCGCGAACCGCGCAGGATCGAAAATACACTCTGTTATTTTCCGAGCGGTTTTCATATCGATTTAAATCATCGCTTGATGGCGAATCCAAATGCACTCACTCAACGGCATCAAACCTATCATTAATTAGACTAGTAGATGAACATCAGCGAAAAAGTGCAAGTGCGTTTTAGCGCATTGCAGCAATGCGCGTGCCATTATCTTCGTCGCCATAGCTGAAGGGGAGACGCGGAGCAGTACCATACGATCGCTCCGCAATCCATTTGCGCGCCGATCGTGAATACTTGTATTTCAAAAGCTGAGGCATTACCTTCGGCGACGGCGTCTTGCGACCCCTACCAGCACGTTGATGAAGGTTGAGTTGAATCGCGAGCTTGGCTTGCTCTCAGCCATAGCTTGCATGCCCGGCTGCCTCACAAACAATTTACCTAAGTAACTTATCGAGCGGTCAAGGAACAGATTGATTTGATAGCCTAATCTAGGAAAAATACCAAAAAAAAAGGAAACGACCAACCGAGGTCGATGAGGAATCGATGGCGATATCAAGTCTTAGCTATGTCCCCGGTGACGAAACTCTCAATAACCCGAAGCAGCTCCTGTGGAACGACAGGCTTGAACATAACCGCCGTAGCGCCGGCTTCCTTCGCTTTGCGATCTATTCCTCTCGAACCTGACATTATGACAACGGGGATTCGAGCCAACCGCGGATCCTTGCGACGCTCGAACAGGAATCCCCACCCATCGAGTACCGGCATAAACAAATCCAGAAGTATTAATTTGGGTAGTGTATTACCGCCTTTGGACCACTGAAGTGCGGCGCATCCATCCGCCACGGAGTGAACGAGGTAGCCATGAAGAGCTAGGAATTCTGCCAGCGCTTCGCGTAACTCGCGATCATCATCAATAAGCAGTAGCATCTCGATTGCTCTCCATTCCAACCTTCTTATAAGAGAGCAAAGGCCATGCCATGTTAGAATCTGTGAACTGTTCTGCAATGCATTCGATTCGCTTAGTGAACTGATCCCTGATCGCACGGTTTCGAGAAATCTTTACGGGAACTTAATTACTGACGGCGTATCCTGCGGAACGGATGATTCAGCCGCATGGAAGGACCAGGGTGAAAGCCGCTCCTCGACCAGGGCCCTCGCTATGCGCCGTTATCGTGCCGCCAAGCAGCCCGACGATTTGCCTGCTGATAGCTAATCCGAGTCCTAAGCCTCCTCGTTCGCTAGTTCCCGACGTCCGGGTTTGCACAAACGGCTCAAAAATATCTTCTATTGATCCAGCATCGAATCCGCGTCCAGTGTCGCTGATCTGCACGACTGCACTTTTGTCGTCAGCCTCGAGATTGAGCAGGAGCATTCCACCGCCGTCAGTGAACTTGATCGCATTGGACAGGAGATTATCAAAAATCTGCGTAAGGCGTATTCGGTCGCTGAGTACAACAACGGGCGCGTCTGGCATTTCGGCGAGCACAACGAGCTTCGACTCTTCCAGCCGCTCTCGCCACTCCTCCAAAACTTCCTGGAGCAGTATTCGCAGATCGATTTGCGCGCGTTCAATCGAGACTTTTCTGTGCACCAGTTGTGAAAGCTCGCCGATGTCACCGACAATTCTCGCCATTGTCTTTGTTTGTCGCTCTAGCCGTGCAATGGATTTCTGGAGTTTTGCCTCATCGAGCGGCATATGCGCCAAGGTATAGAGACCCATCTGCATCGATGAGATCGGATTACGCAGCTCGTGACTAAGCACCGCGATAAACTCATCCTTCTTGCGATTGGATTCGATTGCGGCCTCCGATGCCTTCACGAGTTGCCATCCCGCCGAGGCAAATTGCGCAAGAGAGCGGACGATGCGCTCATCCTCTCGATCGAACTTTCGCTCCTCATTGTGCGCCACGATCCAGATCGTACCGACCGGTTTGCCATGATCATGGAAAGGGATGAGTAGTAATTCCACGATTCGTGGCTCCATCGGAATCAATGGAAAATGGCGGATCGGCATGTGCATCAACTGCGGCGCATTTCGATTTATGCATTCACCGCACGGGCTGGCGTCACGTGGCATCGTGGCGGAAGGAAAGCTGGCTAGTGCGCCACTAAGTGCTTGCCATTGGAAGTGGTCGCCTGTCAACAGGCTGATTCCCGCGCTGTCGGCCTTACAAAGCTCGCGAGCGGTTTCGACAAGCTTCTGGAGCATGTTGCGTGGATTTGACGCCATCTCCATCGCAAGGGTGGCCATCGCCTCGTGCTCTGACCGGTAGTCCGGAAGTCGCTGAGGTCGTGTCGCGAACTCCGAGAGGATGTCGATTTCCTCAAGAGTTACCGTCATACTATCTGAATTCGCGTGGTGGCATACGCGTCGTGAGGAGGACTACTACAGGACTACTACCGCTCATATCCGTCACTCCCAGTGTGGTAAATTCAACCGACAGTTCCGCGGACAGGAGTGATAGAAGGTCGATTAAGCAATTTGGAGATTTCTTCCAGCAGCCGTTCGGTCTTGAAGGGCTTACGCAGGAACGCGTTGAAGCCGTTGCAGCGCTCGCGGATGACTTGTTCGGGCAGGGCACTCGCCAGGATTACTGGAATGTCCCGTAGTCTATCATCCGAGCGGATCGCCCTGATGACTCCGTCACCGCCTAGGATCGGCATCATGAAATCGACGATGACCAGATCAGGCTTAGTTTCTTCCAGACGCTTCAATGCTTCTTGTCCGTTGAGGGCAGATACAACTGTGAAGCCTGCATCCCTTAGGATGAACTCGAGGACCTCGAGAATCCCGAATTCATCATCAACGATCAGAATGGTATTGCCAGCCGGGCTGGAATTTGCGCTCTTCTCCATCCGCCGCAACTCATCTCTTAGTCTTGAGTTACCTCGGTTTCGTGTTTCGGAGACACCTTCGCCAAAATCGACTTAGCGCTTCCTGAGGTTTCAGCCAGTGCGAGTCCGTCTTCAAGGAAACGGAGTTGCCGCAAATCGGAATCGAACGCACTGTCTCGCATTTTGAGTATCGATAACAGCCTATACAGGCTCGCCTCCGATTCGACGAAGCGGAGGAGGATGTGGTTGTCGGTCACGTCAGACAATCCCTGTAGCGGTATTGTAATAGTCGGTCCCACGATTTCCATAACTTCGGCGGTGCAGATTGTCGTGACACCTTGCGCACGTAATTCGTGGACCAATGCCGAGAAGAAAGGTTCGATCGGTCGCGAGCGAAGCGCTTTTTTGAAGCCACCAAGGCCATCGATCAATAGCCGCTTGACCTTCCTTTGTTTGATATCGCGCAGCATCCGGTCGGCTAGTTCGTCGAGAAACTGATCCGTCGGCGCTTGCCACAAAATTCGTACATGGTTGGCATCTAGCTGCGATAGCATCGGCGGACAGACGGAATGTGCTTTGGTTCGTATATGCGCCGGAGTTTCGTAAAAGCCAAATAATAACCCTGGTTCCTCAGCACTGGACTGCGCCAGGAACTGCAAACCTAGCGTCGTTTTGCCGGTCCCTGAAGGCCCGATGACCATAGTCGACGAACATGCTGGGAATCCGCCCCCGAGCATCGCATCTAGACGGGGATTCCCTGACGAAACTCTATGCAGATCCCTCTTCAGGTCTGTTGTTGGACTGATGAGGGTTTCGAGCCGCGGATAGACCATAATCCCGTCTTCGGTGATGTCGTAGGAATGGACTCCCCGAAGATAACCGCTGCCGCGAAATTTGCGCACACACAGCTCGCGACCCGAGCGCCATTCATGCACGGTCGTGCCGAGATTGATTATACCGTCAACCATGGTTTCTTCAGATGAAGGCTTCTGCTCGTTGGGATTCGTGAGCAGAAAGACCGTACAGTCTTCGGCGTCCGCCTGCGTTTCCAGCTGCTGCACGAAGAGCTTTAATTCTTCACGTGATTGCGCGTGATCGGACGTCGAAGCAAATCCATCGACAATCAACATGGATGCTTTGCGAGCAGCGACCTCTCTGCGCAGTAGATGCAGCAAGCCAGTCAACCCGTCCTTCTTTAATGCGTTAAAACCACTTAAGTAAAAGATTCCACTGCCAACCGCGTCTTCGTCGTAGAATTTCAGACCTCTGATGTTGAGCAACATCCGGCTGACGGTTTCGGCAATCAGCGTAACATAGAGAACTTTGCGGCCAGCCGAGGCCTGATTAAAGCAAATTTGATTCCCAAGGATCGTCTTACCGACTCCAGGAGGTCCCTCGATAATATACAGGCCCCCGCCAAAAAAACCGCCGCGCAATATATCGTCAAGCCCTTTTACGCCGGACCGTACACGCGCGAGTCGCTGAAGGTCTTCACCACTCATGAATTTTCCCGAGGTTGTATAGGCAGGGATACGGTGAAAATCGAGCCCGCACCCGGTTCACCGCTTACAGTTATGGAACCACCCATTAGTTCCACCAGACTGCGTGAGAGCCAGAGACCTATCCCAAAACCGTCGTGGGCTCCGCGTCCCACGGCCCTTTCAAACCGTTCGAATATGCGGGCTCTATCCTTGCTATTGATGCCCATACCGTTGTCACGAACAATTAGTTGGATCGCTTGAGTGTTCGATCTCAAAGCAATTTCTATGGGTTTGCGTTCGCCGTACTTGATGGCATTAGAAAGTAAATTCTCCACGATTTCCGACATCGCCATCCGATCGATGAATGCTGTGACTCCATCCTTGATATCGACCATCATTTCTGAGCCGCTCCGAATTATAAGCGGCATGTAATCGGTCACAATTCCTGTCATTAGTTCGGATAAGTTTAATGTCGAAGGCTCCAGCTGAAACCTGCCTGCGGTAATTCGCGCAACTTCGAGAAGAACATTCGTACGCGCAATGAAACGCTTGATTTGTCGCTCCAGTCGATCGAGCTCATGCCTGACTTTAGTCCGGTCGTTAGATTCTTCCGCCGCGCGAATCAGCTGCAAACCCAAAACAATGGGGGTTAGAGGATTGCGGAGTTCGTGCGCCGCGATGGCAAGAAAACTATCGCGCGAATCAATCGCGTCGCGCAGTTCACGGATAAGTTGATCGCGCGGGTCTGCGGTGGTTTGTTCAGGGAGCGCCGCCGATTCACCCAGCTGGGCATCGGACTCGGAGAACTCCCACCACACACTGCCACTTCGAACTTTAGCCATTGTTCACTTGCGATTGAATTAATCAAAGAATGAGATCAAAGACAATGCGAGCGACCGTATGTGCGGGCCAGGTGGTGCGGGCGGGCGAATTAAGACTACATCTCTGTCCTGCCCATCATTGCGAATTCCTTCCATATTTGCGCAGGCATGCCTGATGAACTGGCGAGACTTCCACTATTGTCACGACGATCGCAAAGGTTGCAACGGCCGGCATATTCCTGCACCGTCACTTGCCCGAGATAGAGGATCTCGCAACCGATGGGCTTGTGGCGATTATCAATTGATCACCACGATTTTTGATTCAGCTCCTACAGGACGCGGCCTTCGAATGGATAATCTTGAACGCCGCTTTGAGATACGTGTTTGTCCGGCCATGGTTAAGCGATTTTCTCGCCTAATCCCGATCTCGCTCAATGGGACGGAATTAGAGCCAGCCTTAGGTTCCAATCGCAATGAATAGTAACAAAATGCTGATTATTATCGTTATCACTTTGACGAATTTAACACCCTCGCTCACACGCTGGACAAGATCATCGTTCATGATAAAGGCGCGCCTCCACTTCTATACGTGAAGCCAACTTGTTGCTCGAGGTTAGTTTTTCTCTAGCGCTTTTCTGAAAAGGGCCACGCCCACTATGATGCAGAATCCATTATTACCGAGAGACCTGTCAATCTTGTTCCATTTAATAGAACTAGCCAAGAAGATTCCTGAGCAAGCATCGTGCCGTGCGATCGGCATTATTCATCGATCGGAGAGAAAAACAAGCCAAACATGAATTCTGAAAGAATTACGAAATACCATCCTGAAGAGTTGCTTCATTCTTCGAGTGTGTTTAAGGATTTATCGGACTAGGGCCACGAAAGCCCGCGGAATTTGAGTGTTCATTTACCCCAGAAAGAGCTGTACCACACGATCGTAACGTCTAGTTTGCGCACCGCGAACTAGAGATAATTTCAGAACTGTGAAGAAAGTACTGGAAGTATATCGCGCCCCGACCCCACCGTGGCAACGTATTTAAAAACTTCTGTCGATTACGGGACGCATTGGTCGGGTTCATGGATGCCGCCGCAACAACCGAGTGTAAATTCCTGGCGACGCGATATGATCATGCCCTGCGACATAATCGTACTAGGGCGTGGCACGGCGATTGCCCTATTCCGCTTCGAGAATTAGCGTCCTGGACATACCTGCTGTCGTGTTTCATTAGAAGCTAGCGGGAGCGGACTTAAATGAAATCCGCCAAACCTTTAGGAAAACTTCGACGACGAATTCCAAACGGCGCACCAACTGCGTTCTCCGCCGAGCAGAAAGCGATCGCACCACTCTTCTACCTCGCCTACCTTCAGTCCGTACCGCGGCGCGACCTCAACCGCCGTCGTCTCACCCTTGAGTAAGCTGATTACCAGTGCTGCCCTTCTGGCCGTTGATCGTCTGCATTTGCCAGGGTCGTGACGCTAGAGACGATCGGGGCCATTGATCCGACGGTTAAGGATAGGGACAGGCGATTGCCATTGAGCACAACTTGAAGTTACGATTAGTACAGCAACCGCGAGTTTGCCTCCTTCTGACGGATAAAGTGGCGCCACGCAGGGTGACGAAAAGAGCGAGAACTCTAGCATTTTAATCGTTGAGGACGACGAGGACGCGCGCGAAGCGATGGTCGCTTTTCTGGAGATGAAGGGCTATCGCGCCGTCCCGGCGGGCAACGGCAAAGAGGCGCTCGATTACTTAAATCGCGCGCCGCCACCCGATCTGATCATTCTCGATTTATGGATGCCAGTGATGGACGGCTGGCAATTTCGCCGCGAGCAAATCAAGAACCCACGGCTGGCAAAAGTGCCGGCGGTGGTCGTGACCGCGCTGAGCGATCCAACCGACGTTGACGCGAACGAAATCATGATCAACCGGTCGACATAGACCATCTGCTCACCACTGTAAGCCACTACTGCAAGCGGGTTTCGACAATATGAATGCGACTGACGATCATACCGCTCAGGAGCAAAGAGAGATCGAAACGCTCGAGCAACGAGAATCTCAAGCGCTCCTCTGCGCCGATATCTCAATGTTGCAAACGTTGTGGGCGGACGATCTGATCGTAAACAGACGGCGAATCTAATCGCTGGAAAAGAGATCCTGCTGGAAATGATTCGCAAGGGACAGCTCTCACTGCGTACTCATGAGCGACGCCCGGTCGAATCATGATTTCGGGTGATCTGGCGGTCGCGACGGGTAACGAAGTCTCGCAGCTAATCGGCAAAGTCGCGGAGTTTAAGTTATTTGCGAGTTACATGAACGTGTGGAGAAGGCGCGACGGGAAATGGCAACTGGTTGCACGTCATCTCGGATTAATCGAAAGAGCGAAGGCCGCCTGAGTGATGATCGGCCTTAGGATCGATCCGTTTCTTCCACACTTCCGCGAAGAGTAATCGTCGAAAGAGGGAGCCCGGGTAAGGCTTGCTGGTCGTTGCTCGACCGCCGTGTTCCCGTCAGGCGTCTGATGATGGCCGCCAGGTCGGCGGGCAAACCCGGGCGTAGTAATCGTCAATGAGAGATCCTAGCCAGTTCCCTGTTTGTCGTCGTTCGAACGGCGGCACTCGACCAAGCGTTTAATTACGGCCGCCAGCTCTGCGGGATCCACCGGCTTCACGACATGGCTGTCGAAGCCTGACGAGAAGATTTCAACTTTATCCTCGACGCGGCCATAGGCAGTCAGCGCGACGACCGGCAGATGCTGCGAAGCGCCGGTGGCTTTTTCCCGCGCCCGAATCTCTTTGATGAGTGAGTAGCCATCGCGACCCGGCATGCCGAGATCGGAAATAAGTATATCGGGATCGGCATCGGAAAGAGCCGTGATCGCACTCTCAACTGATTCAAGCGTTTTGACCTGTGCGCCGAGCGAGGTGAGCAGTGAACTCAGCACATCGCGCGTCTTCGAATCATCGTCGACCACCAGCACGAAAATGTTTTCGAGCCGAGGAGCACGAGAGCTCTGCGCGACGGGCGTGACGGTCGGATGACGGCGCACGGGGTTGCCTAAACCGGTGGTCGTAGCTGGAAGCGGAAGGCGGATCACAAAGGCGCTGCCTTTTCCCGGGCCATCGCTGTGCGAAAAACTGTCGCGACCATGGATTGGAGTCGAAAGTGTGGTTGCCGCGATTACCGTGCTTGCGATCGAGCAGTGACGGTCCCGCCATGAAGATTGACCAGATGCCTGACGATCGAGAGGCCCAGACCCATGCCGCGATCACCGGTGCCGCGCCCGGTACCTTGCCAGAAAGAGTCGAAGACATTTTCGAGCGTACGTTTATCGATCCCCTGACCATTATCAGAGACGTTAATTTCGAGGTGCGAATTGATCCGCTCAAGACGGAGCTGCACTTTCCCTTGCTTTGGTGTGAACTTGATCGCGTTCGAGAGAAGATTCCATATCGCTTGCTGAAGGCGTTGGGGATCGCCCATGATGGTGCCGGCGCGGGGGTCGATTACTACATGCATGGCGATCGATTTGGCTTCGGCCGCGGGAGTCATGCTGTCACCGGCGGCACGCACGACCTCGGCCAGACTGGTGGTTTGCACGTCGAGGCGCATTTGGCCGCGCTCAATTCTGGAGACGTCCAACAAATCTTCGATAAGCTGAGCCTGGGCCTTTGCGGCTCGAGAGATCGCGTTGACACCTTGATGTATTTTGCCTGCAAGTTCATCGCTCGACAGGAGGACATTGGACCAGAGCATTATAGAGTTGAGAGGATTGCGTAACTCATGAGAGATAACTGCCAGAAAATTGGTTTTCGCCTGATTGGCTTCCTCGGCATTCTTCAGCGCGTCCGCAAAAACAGCGCTCGCATTTCGGATTTCTCTCCACGCCATCCAGGTTAGCCCGATGGTCAAAATCAACGCGGCGAGAGGAACGTCCAACAATCCACGGCGATATAGCGAGTTTCGTTGAATGTCCCTAACAACGAGCAATTTTTGTTCGGCCGCCGTAACTTCATCGAACTGAGTAAGAACATTGCTTCCGATCGCCGCCGAGCGTTGTGAAAGCTCGCGTTTTTCAGCATCGTTCGAGTTTGAGTTTGCCCTTCTGGCGGCTTCCCACCATTGACTATCAAGGCCTTCGAGTGTTATCAGTCGCTGTTCCCGGCCAGGATTGTCGCTGACAAGAGCAGCAAGTTGCTTGATGATTTCTTGGCTTTTATTCCAATTTTTCTCTAGTGAAGCTCGCTCGACCGGATCTGCGGAAATCAGGAAACTTCGGAGCGCGGTCTGAGCCGCCAGGAAGTGTGTTTTCGCGGTCTCGGTCAAGAAGATCACATTACCGGTGTGTTCAACCCATGCCGTTTCGGACCGCTGACGGTCCAATTGCCACAAAAGGGCGATCGTAGCCGCCGCCATTAGAATGGAGGGAACCGCGATCGTGGTGGCGAGGCTTCTCCTCAATTTATTCGCACGCATGCTGACAGTCCTTGCAGTTCGAAACACTCCTTTTAGTCCGAGCTTGGTCGCCCAGTAACGTCGCTATAGTGCGGGCTTGATATTTTGATTGACGCGGAAGAAATTGTCGGGATCGTATTTGCGCTTGATCGTAGTCAAGCGCTCGTATTTGTTGCCATATGCGGACGTTACCCGATCATCACCTTCGTTTTCCAACCCATTCACATAGACTGCTGCCGTCGATAGCGGCTTCATTGCCGCATAGAACTGCTCAACCCATTCCCACGATCGCTTCCGGTCGCTAGCTTTTTTCCAATACGCATGAATCCAGTATTCAAAGCCAATGACGCGGAAGCCGAAAGCGTTATCATGCGACCCGCAACACCATGGTCCATGCCAGTATATCATCGTAATGCCGCTTGACTCATTAGGCGCCGAATGAGTGTATTGCGCGATCACGTCGATTGTTTCCTCAGTGAGCTGCTCGAAATGACCTGATTTGCGATGACTAGAATAGTCACCATCAGCCGGAGTACCTGTGCCGGAACGTTGCTCTTCGAGATAGGCGTTAATTTTGATCGTATCCTCGAAGGGCTTCGAAAAAGTGCGCAGGGGACGCAGCACGCGTTCGCCGATTTTTTCGTCACCGGACCATACCACTGCGACATCAAGCATACGTTCGCCGGGGTACGGCAGCACCGCCGCGGTAAGCGCAAGCTCGTGTGGAATTGTAGGCACGTAATCACCGAGAAAACGCAAGACCCGCTTTGCATTGCGAAGCGGATACTTGAGATGGCCGGAAACCACAGTTTCGATAGGATGGAGCTGAAACTCTAGCGAGGTCGCAACACCGAAGTTCGCACCCGCGCCACGAATGGCCCAGAACAGATCCGTATTTTCGTGGGCGCTAGCTATATGGACGAGACCGTCAGCAGTAACCAGTTCAACGCGAGAAATACTGTCGCAACCGTAACCGAAGCTAGTCGTGAGCGAGCCTTCTCCGCCGCCGAGCGAATAGCCCGCTACTCCCACAGATGGGCACGAACCGAGCGGAACCGCCAGCTTGAACGCCTGTGTGAGACAGTCCAGCTCGCCGGCAATGACACCCGTTTCGATCGTGATGAGCTTGCATAACGGATCGATTTCGGCTCGTTTCATGGACGAAAGGTCAATCACCAAACCGCCTTCGCAGACGCCATGGCCCGCAAAGCTGTGACCGCCAGAGCGGATAGCAGTGATCAGGTCATGATTGCGGGCGAAATCGACTGCGCGAACGACATCCTGAGTATTCGCACAACGTGCGATCAACGCCGGATGGACATCGACTGCATGATTCCAGACTCGCCGCGCGTTGCGGTATCGCTCGTCGTCGGGAACAATTACATCACCAGTTAGCGATGACGCAAATTTACGTACCGAACGGAGATCAGGAGTTTTAACGTCAGTTATTTTCGTACGCTTAGCCACCGATTGCCTCATCGCGACCAGGACACCTGAGAAGCCGAAAGGGTTGAGAGTCTCGCGCCGGAGAGTAAGCTAAAAGGAACTGGCGGGCTGCGTGCACGCGAATCCACCTACTCGACTGGCCGAGCCGTGATCATAGTTTACCTCTTGCGCGACAATATCCGCTCTGTCATTGGCATCTGGTGCGATTTGCGATCGACCTGCCGAATTTCGGTGAATACAGCGATCCGTGTGTCCTCGGGCAGCTTGCGTACGAGGCCGAGGATGCGGGATGGGATGGTTGCTTCATCTGGGACCATCTTCAGGTGGAACAATCGGTACCTGTGGCCGATCCCTGGATAGCGCTGGCGGCGATGGCGCTCAGGACCAAACGAATCCGTATTGGCACGCTCGTTACTCCGTTGTTCCGCCGCCATCCGTGGAAAGTCGCGCGCGAGACTGCCACACTCGACCGCTTGTCCGGCGGGCGTCTCACGCTTGGCGCCGGCCTTGGGAGCGACTTGTTTGGTGAAATCACCGCGTTCGATGGTCCGCTGGATGACCGAGTCCGTGCTGAAATGCTGGATGAGAGCCTCGCAATAATTACGGGCCTGTGGAGCGGGGAACCTTTTTCCTTCAGCGGCAAGCACTTTCGCGTCAAGGGGGCACGCTTTCTGCCGACACCGCTGCAATCGCCTCGCATTCCGGTCTGGATAGCGGGCACATGGCCAAGAAAGCCGCCCTTTCGCCGCGCTGCACGCTACGACGGGATAGTTGCGGTCAGAGGAGATATTGAAACCACCCTTTCCCCAGCGCAGGTGAGAGACATGGTGGCATACATGCGGCGGTTTCGGAGCACCGATGCGGCCCTCGATGTGTTACAGTTCGGCGAAACGTTGGGTGAAAACAACGCAGAGGATCAAGAAATTGTGTCACCGTATGCTGCCGCAGGCTCGACCTGGTGGGTCGAGAGCATGTTTCCTCGGTACCGTGGGGTAGACGAAGCCCGCCTGCGAATCCGGCGAGGTTCACCAAGTCGTTAGGATTGCAGCTACTAACGACTCATGGGCGGGGGAACTCCTTCTTTCTGAACGCCTTACAGGCATTTTCACAGCCAGCGTGCATTGCGCATTCATGCGTTCCTCTGAAATGCGGTAGGCGCCGATCCGGTGACCGCGCGCAAGCGCTCCGGGTCGCCAAGGTCGCTCCAACTGACTCCGGTGACCGGTAAGACTGCCAACTCCTGTGGAAATTGCGCCAACACATGACCTGAGAAATCGATCGGGAGAAAATTTCGGTAGATGTCCTCAAGAGCTTCCTCCTCGGCAGGCGTGCCAAAGAAGGAACGAATTCCAGTGAAGGTCTGGTAGAGTTTCGGTAAAGCCCTCGTGATCAAAGATAGGAGAGTGGTCGCGTTTGCGACCAGTACGAAACTGTTCCAGAGATAGCGGCGATCATAGAAATCGCGCGCAATGTCAGGTGACGGTTTTTCCCAGAAGCGACGAATCTTCCGAATCTGTCCGAACGCGGGCTCTCGAGTCACTACGGGTGCATCAGGCTCGATCCAGCCGTATTCAGGTTCCGGCCCATCCGGAGCAATTCCAAGCAACACGATCAGCTCCGGTGAGTGATCGACGACACGGAGTGCAGTAGAGACATGGCGCATGAAAATCGAATCGTCACTGACGTAGTGGTCCGATGGAAAGATCACCACCGGCCCTGCATGTCCCGACTCAATCAGACGGAGCAGCGTGCATAAAATCGCGGGAGCGGTTCCGCGATTTTCGGGCTGGATGAGGAGATTTTCAGCGGCGGTTCCATCAAATATTGGAGAGTAGAACCATTCATGAGCGCGGTTTAACACAGTTATCGTTTGAGAAGAAGGAATCAGGAGCGAGACGCGGTCCAGGGTCTGTTCGAGCAGAGTCTTGCCCTCGAACAGGGGACAAAACTGTTTCGGGATATGGTACCCGTAAACTTGGCGCGTGAAGGAGCTGAGCCGCACGCCTTCGCCTCCGGCAAGAATCACCGCGGTGTAATCAAGGTTTTCGGACTGTGGGTTGGTGAGGAAGAATGAGGTATCGGTTTCTTTGCGATGAATTGTGCCAGCTCCAGCCATTCGACTGCCTCCATGGAGTCGCGCCTATGGGTTTAAATTCGTCACAAAAGGGAGCAACAGACGTGCCCGCGAGGTGACTTGAGAGACTCAGCGCGAGTTTTGAAGGAATCAATGGATTCGGTAATTCTTACCTTTATCGCGTGCGGTTGTTATGGCGTCGACGATCTCCTGCCCAAGCCGCCCGGATTGCCGCAAATTGAAGATTCCCTGACGCAGGGTGGGATTCTCCATGACGTGGAGCGCACTAACCTTAATTTTCCAGCAATTGTGCGTATAGCATCGCGACCGCGAGCCCAACTCGTGAATACGGTGCCCCAGTTGTCGGAACCAACACCGTTCGAACGGGATCGATTCACCATAGCTACGTGCAATAATTACCGGGGCGGAGGCCTCGCGGAGGATCTCGCGAATTAGGTCGCCACTCAGTCTATCACGCCGACTTAAACGCGAAGCTCCAGCGAAGATAAGCATCATAGCCGCGACGGCTCTCCTGCAGGATCCAGCTCGGCTATCGATTCACCAGTGACCACGCGCTGATGGACGTTGAGCGCGCCAGAGAGCTCGGCGATCGCTTTAGCTTCGTGAACCGATCCGTTAGTTCCAACTGCCGCTCTTTCGAGACGGTTGAAGTGCCGGCCTGAAATATCGTGATGCGGGCTTCTTGGCGATTTCCGAGGGCGGCAGTAACAAGGTAATTGACGACAAAGAGAAGTAAGTATGTGCCGATGTTAAGTTTGAACGAGCTGGCGTGGCGAGATGGTATGCAGCTCTAATTGATTTTAGAAGGCCTCGAGGAACCCATAATGATAGCATGCACTATGAGCCCGCAGACGATCATGAAAACGCCGCCGATCGCGAAGCATTGCCACCATGGCATCCAGCCGTGAAGCAACAGGATAAGGGCTGCCAATATGCACGAACCGCCGATCATGCCGGCATAAAGAATTATCAGGGCGGCAATTGCGCGATCGGTCATCGCGATCATCGACGAAGCCAGCCGGGCTTCCAAAAGCTGCAGTTCCAATTGGATAACGCGCGAGCCGTCCTCAAGCACGCGGCTAAGAAGCCCCGGCGACTCGACTTTATTCCTGGATGGGCTGTTTGTAATTGTACTATTTGACTGATGTGGCGTGATTTCGACCATACCTAGATGCCTCCGTCAGTAGCGCTCCGAGTAACCCACCTAGAACGAGGGTCGACGTTCGAGCAATCCCTCCACGTATGCCGGTGCTCACACCGCGATTTGCCGCCACAAAACCTAATCCAGCCACGATGCACATGCCAATGGGCAGGCAAGACCCCACAACATATTCGGACACCAGCTCTGCACTATGGCTCACCTCAGCAATAGTCTGACGCAGGCTCTTTCGTGCCTCATCCAGTGCATTTCTTATTTCTAGGGTGTCGATGTTGTCTTCTTCCATTTTGGTCGGAAAGGCCCTCAATGGCATTGACGACTACGGGACCGGCCAACGTGCGTCCAATCACCATTCCGAGTGCGAGGCCGAGGCGGCTGCGCAGGCCGCCGCCGAGCATGAACCCGGCTCCGGCGGCGAGCGTGATAGCGCGCAGTGGTCGCCGCCGCGTATATGTTGCCAGTTGGTTCATATTGGGTAACGCGTCTGGCGATCTATTTTCCGAGCTCATTGACTAAAACGAAAGCTTCCGCAGCGCCTTAGCGGCAACATATCCGACCACGAAAGCTCCAGCTAGCGCGACCCACGGCTGACGCTGGGCAAATTCGGTAACGCTTTCCGAGACCTCGTCCGCGTATTCCATCCCTTTGGAGGCGTAATCACGTGCACCTTCATAACCTTTGTCGATGGCGTCGCGTCCGATGCCCTTGGCCTTTTCGAATGTATCCGCTGCCGCCGGGGCCATATCGTTGCCCGCGTCTTTCATGTCATTCATTGTCTGAATTCCTCCTTCATATTGAGAAAACGTGCCGGGATATGGGGTTAGCCCCGAGCAGATTGTCTGCATGGGAGATCAAGCAATTTACCTGCCATCAGTCTGCGCTTGGGCTCGGCTTGAACTAAGCGTGACGAAGCCGGACTAATTTTCGAGTTTGGACGCCGAATCGCTTTCACCAGCCCATCGAACTCGGTAAAAAAAGCGCCTGCCGCAAACCCCGTGTCCCTAATTCTCAATTGAATTCCGACGAATGCCTGAAGCGCTCAGTTTATGGGTAGCATTCACTCGATCAGGAGCTCCACGCTGGTTGGTATCGGCCTTGCGGAACTAAATTTCACGAGCTGTCAGCAATGGATTTGTCAGCCATTCCTGACGTTTCGAAAAATCTGAGGGGGTGAAATCATGCAGAACAAGACCGATGACAAACAGCACAATGCGACGAGCAGCTCGATGGGTAATGACCGTTCAAACGAAAAGAACGATTCATTGAAGCATGGCACACAGCAGGGACAGCATGTTCAAGACCATAAGGAGTCAGATAAGCCGTTTCGCAAGGATTCCGATCAGGACCGCGGCTCTGCGAAGCCCGATGATCGCGGCCAGCACCCGCTGGGTGGACGTTCCGGCCAAGGGCAGCCGCACAAGTAGCAACGGCACGCCGATCTAGCCGAGCGGCGGCTCTCGCTCTATTTCCTGTTAAGCTGAGAAAGACGAGGCGCCTCCTCTTTCATTTCAACGATTGGGTTTCGAATCGTCAGTGCCCTCACCAAATGGAGTTCGCTGGCGCTGGGCGGCAGTAGCAATTGCGTGCAGTGATGGTCGCGAGAATTCGCACGGCTTGATCAGTCTGCGCACCTACTTTGACTCTTATTAACTCGCCAAAGGTCATTAAAACGTGTTACGAGAAAGAGCGCAACGAATCGCTCCGACTTAAGTGCGTCGGTAAGCTCATCGGTCTTGTGTTCGATCGGCTCTCGGGATATTTCGGCTGCCAGACGCGCCCTCGGAATAGACCACGAATGTATCGGCGAATCAAAGTTCCCTCTGGAACTAGCGCAACTATGTAAATATTATATTCTCGAAGTCAAAAGATTAAGCAAAAGGACCATTTGACGTGAGCACGTGCATTGCTCAGCCTCTGTCGCGCAATCCTTAGGAAACCTTTGACGCGCGGGCGCGTTTGCGCGCAAGTTAAGGCAGCTACTCAAAGTGACAACTTCCCCGGACCATCGAGCAAGAGGACGTTAGATAGCGATGCCAGAGCAAAAGAGAATTCTAGTTGCCGAAGATGACGTAACTACGCATGAGGATTGGTGCGAGATACTCAGATCATGGGGCTATGAGGTTCAGACGGCCGAAGATGGCGAGAAGGCGCTGGAACTTCTTCAGAGCTTCCAGCCGCACGTCCTGCTCTCCGACCTCAGGATGCCGCGTCGGGATGGGCTGGACTTGCTTCGCGATATACGCGAGCTTCACCTTGATACGGTGCCGATCATAATTTCCGGCGTTGGCGAGATTCCAGATGCGGTCCAGGCAATCAAGCTGGGCGCTACGGATTATTTGTGCAAACCCATCGATCCGCCTCATTTGGAACGGATACTGAAGAACCTGACAGAGCACATTGATGTGCGCGAAGAAAATCTTCGACTTCGACGCCGCTTGATGGAAGTTGGCGAGCTCGGACCGCTGTTCGGCAAATCGCTTGCGATGCGCCGTGTCCTCGTCAGCATCGAGCGCCTGGCTGAATCGTCAGCGTCCGTAATCATTGCCGGCGAGAGCGGCACCGGTAAAGAGCTCGCGGCTCGAACCATCCATCAACTCTCGACCCGCAAGAATGCCCCCTTCATCGGGGTCAATTGCGCCGCGATTCCGCAGACTCTCATGGAGAGCGAACTCTTTGGCCATGAGCGAGGAGCATTCACAGGTGCGGACCGCCGCAGGGAAGGGTGTTTTGAACTGGCTAGTGGCGGCACCCTGTTGCTCGATGAAATCACGGAGATGAAGCCGGAACTGCAAGCGAAACTGCTGCGGGTGCTCGAAGAGCGCAAACTACGGCGCGTCGGTGGCACGGCAGAGATCAATCTCGATGTGCGAGTGTTGGCCGCATCCAATCGCAATCTGGAGCGTGCCGTGCGGGACGGCAATCTTCGTGAAGATCTCTTCTATCGGCTGAATGTATTTACGATCGAAATGCCGGCTCTTTGCGATCGCGTCGACGATCTTCCTCTGTTGATTGAATCTTTTGTGCAACACTATGCGCCGCTTAACCATAAGCAGATCAACGGGGTGGACGAAGAATGCCTGGGTGCGCTCAAGTCTTATCCGTGGCCCGGTAACGTCAGACAACTGCGCAACGTCATAGAACGAGCGACGGTACTATGCCGCGGGCCAGTAATCAAACTCGGCGATTTGCCGCCTGACTTCAAATCGGGCGGGCAAAGGGAGGCGGGCTTCGTCCAAATTCGCCTCGGCACCTCTCTGGATAACGCTGAACGGGAATTGATTTCGAGGACGCTCGAGTTCGCCGGGGGCAATAAGACCCATGCAGCCGATCTTCT
>Ga0182024_10004833_pt1 | contig 30635 bp, 31 predicted proteins | sample P32metaG_FD_120480 | JGI IMG/M metagenome (GOLD analysis project Ga0182024, IMG submission 120480) | Permafrost microbial communities from Stordalen Mire, Sweden - P3-2 metaG (Illumina Assembly) | ecosystem: Environmental > Terrestrial > Soil > Wetlands > Permafrost | place: Sweden: Stordalen... | reverse complement strand
ATTGTCTCCCGACCCACCACCAGCCCCATGCGTCAGCTTGGGGCTTCTTCCCGCCAACCCCACCCGTCAGGGTGGGGGAATTGTCTCCCGACCCACCACCAGCCCCATGCGTCAGCTTGGGGCGTCTTCCCGCCAACCCCACCCGTCAGGGTGGGGATTCTTTCTGGAACCGTGCCGGCGAGCGGACAGAGCGCTATGCCCTTCAACCAGCTCCCAGACTCAACTCGATCGTGAAGTCTCGATTCCAGCTAAAATGATAACGTGAACCGGCATTTGGACAAGCTGCTCCTCGTTTCCATCCTTTTGTTGGCAGTGGGACTGGTATGGGTGGTCTCGGGAACGCTCGAGCCTAAGATCACCAACGCGGGCGACACCGCGCCCGATTTTTCCATCGTCACCGAGAGCGGCAAGACCATCACGCGCGACAATTTCGGCGGCAAACTCCTGGTCCTGAATTTCTGGGCGAGCTGGTGCGGGCCCTGCATCGCGGAGGCGCCCACGCTCCAGGAATTTGGGCACGAGCTCAAACCGGAAGGCGTGGTGGTGCTGGGCATCAGTACCGATCGCAATGAGGCGCTGTACCGCCGCTTCATCGAGCGCTTTGGCATCACCTTCCAGACCGCGCGCGATCCGGAATCGGACATCAGCGCCACTTACGGGACATTCCTCCTCCCCGAAACGTATCTCATCGACCGTCACGGCAAGGTCCTCGAAAAAGTCATCAGCGACCAGAACTGGATGGACCCGGACTTTATCGCCCGCGTGCGGAGAATGTTGTGATCGCGGCCGCTCGGCCCCCCCAACAACCGGGCCCCGCGCCGCGCACTCAGGAGCCGCCGCGCACTCAAGAGATCCTCCAGCGCATCGAGGAAATTCTCGGTCCGCGCGGATATCTTCATAAACCCGAAGACCTCACGCTCTACGAATACGACGGTGGCCTCGATAAGTCGCGCCCGGATCTGGTCGTGTTCCCGCAATCGACGGAGCATGTAGTCGCCATCGTCAAGCTGGCGAACGAGCTTGCGCTCCCCATCGTCGGGCGCGGCGCCGGAACCGGCTTGAGCGGCGGAGCCATCGCGCGGGCGGGCGGGATCGTTATCTCATTCGCGCGGATGAATCGAATTCTGGAAATCGATTTGCCCAATGAGCGCGCGGTCCTCGAGCCCGGCGTCGTGAATCTCGATATCACGCAGGCGGTCGAGGCCGACGGCTATTTTTATGCCCCGGATCCTTCCAGCCAACGCGCCTGCACCATCGGCGGCAACGTCAGCGAGAATTCCGGCGGCCCGCACACGCTCGCCTACGGAGTCACCACCAATCATGTGCTGGGACTCGAAGCCGTGCTGCCGGATGGATCGGTGATCGGTGGGGCAGCGCCACGCGCTGCCGGGAGTGGTGGGGCAGCGCCGTGCGCTGCCGCGTGTATCGGCTCCAGCCTGGGCGACTACGATCTCCCCGGCTACGATCTCACCGGCCTGCTCGTCGGATCGGAAGGCACCATGGTGCTGGTGACCAAAATTGCCGTGCGGCTGATGCGCAAACCGGAAATGGTCCAGACCATTCTCGCGATTTACGATCGCGCCGAAGACGCCGGCGACACCGTCGCCGAGATCACCGCGCGCGCCATCACGCCCGCCGCGATCGAGATGCTGGACGGTCCGCTGTTGAAGATGATCGAGGAGGCCACGCACGCCGGATATCCCTCCGATGCGGCCGCGGTTCTGCTGATCGAGTTGGAGGGCCTCAAGGAAACCGTCGAGGAGCAGATCGAGCATGTCCGCGAAGCCTGCGGCTGCTGCCGTGTCCGCGAATTTCGAGTCGCGCGCACCGCCGAAGAACGCGAGTTGTTGTGGAAAGGCCGCAAGAACGCGTTCGGCGCGGTGGGCCGATTCAGTCCCGCGTATTACGTGCAAGACGGCGTCGTCCCGCGCACCCAGATTGCCCCGACGCTGCGGTTCATTGGGCGTCTGGCCGAGCGATACGATCTCGCCATCAGCAACATTTTTCACGCGGGCGACGGCAACTTGCACCCGTTGATCATGTTCGATCCGCGCACCCCTGGCGCGCTCGAAACGGTGCGGCGCGCAAGCGATGAGATTCTGGAATTCTGCATTTCGGTGGGCGGCTCCATCACCGGCGAGCACGGCGTCGGCATGGAGAAAATGGAGATGATGGAACGGCAGTTTTCCGACGCTTCGCTTCAGATGATCGGCCGATTCAAGAGCCTGTTCGACCCCGGTTGCCGTTTGAATCCCGGTAAAGTGCTCCCCACCGGCCGAGGCTGCATGGAGATCCGGCAGCGGGTTGGAGATCTCAGCTTATAAGGATCGATTTAAGAATGACTTATCGCACGGTGGATGCCGCTCATCGCGGGAAGATTCCAGCCCAAAATGACGCGAAAACGCGGGAATTGCCGGGACGCGGTATTTACCGTGATTTACCGCGGAGAACACCGTGATTTGCCGCGGAGAACACCGTGATTTGCCGCGACCGGTACGTGACTTATGAAAACCCTGATGGTCCTCTTTCTTGTTTCGCTACTCGCCTCGGCGGCCGATCGTAAGCCCTTGCCCGGGCAGGCCGGCAACGACGATATCGAGCTCGCCGCGTCCGTGCTCGTTGATCGGGCGGAGGTGACGCAAGCCGTCGGCGAGGAGCTGGGCATAGGTTATGTTGTTGTGCGCATGAAGGTTACGCCCAAAGCCGAAAAGCCGCTGCGCATCAGCCCCGACGATTTCACCATCATCTGCCGCAAGGACGGGCAGCGCTCCGTGGCGCTGTCCCCCGGGCAGATCGCCGGGACGGGCGCGCTGATCGTGAAAGCCGCGCCGAATCAGCCAGGTGGCGCAGGTACATCGACCAACGGCCCCATCTGGGGCGGGGTCGGAATCGGCGGAATGGGAACCAAGCGCCCCGCAAATTCGGCCGGCGCCGACGGCGGCGAGCCGAAAATGGAGGATTCAGCCAAGAGCAAGGACGGGAAGGACAGTCCGCTGCTGGCGGCGCTGAAGGCGAAGATCCTTCCGGACAAGGAGAGTCTGGAACCGGTGGAGGGGCTGCTCTACTTTCCGATTGACGGCAAGCTCAAGCCCAGCGATCTGGCGGTGATGTACAAAGGACCGGCAGGAAGATTGATGATGGAGTTCGAAAATCCGAAGAAGTCGAAAAAGTAGACAGAGCTACGCCGGGAGGCAGGCGGTTTCGCCTGCCGAGGCGTTTTCACAAAAGTGCGCGGTTCGTTACGATCGATCGACTATTTGATCGAATCGATGGTGAGAGTGTCGTCCTTCACGGAGCCCTTCACGGTCACCGTCTTGCCGACAAAGTCCGCCGCCTTATCTTTTGAACCTGCGTCGATCTTGTAAACCTTCGCGTCCTTGGTCACCAGGACGGCGGCGGCCCCACCTTTGACGCATTTCTGCGCGCAGGCTGTGGCGGCGGCGGAAGCGTCGGCGTGCTTGGCGCCGCAGCTTGCGTCACCGATAAAACCAGTGATCTCGGCGGCGAACGCCGAAACGGTAGCGAGCGCGAACAGAGCAAATGCTTTCTTCATGTATCCTCCCTCGGATATCTACGAACCTAACGTGGACTCCAACGGGACAATGCTACCACATCCGGGGGGATGTCAACCTGGGTCGCGACGGGTCGCTGGGGGTAGAGCGTTGGTGGGGAGTTGAGCGTTGGTAGTAAGTTGAGCGTGCCGCTCCTTTTAGTCGCGGCTCAGAAACTTAGTCGCGGCTCAGAAACGTGATGGGCTTCGCGTCGCGCCACAGGCGCTCGAGGTCATAGTAGGCGCGAGCCTTGGGCGAAAAGACGTGGACCACCAGGTCGCCGTAATCGATCAGCACCCACTCTGCGTTGCCATAGCCTTCGAGACTGGAGGGGCGTTCGCCGCGGTTTTTGAGTTGGTGCGCGACTTCATCCGCGATGGCCTGGATCTGGCGCGAGCTGGCGCCGGTGGAGATGATGAAGTAGTCAGCGAAGGAGGTCGCCTCGCGCACGTCGAGCACGACAATGTCCTTGGCTTGCTTGGATTCGGCGGCCCGAACCGCGGACAACCAGGAAGGCTCCGGTTGTTGCAGTTTTTGGGGTCTTGCCAGGAACGTTCTCCTAATCGATATCGTACTACAATAAGAGTGATTCATGAAGTATTTCTGTGCCCTCCTTGTAGTCGCCTCCGGATGGACCTCCTCCAGCGCTTTTGCCGCGGATTCTCCCCTGCTGAACCAATCGCTTAAGGACGCCCGCCAGCAAATGGAGCGGGTGCGTGAACAGGTGGCCGCGGGGCTTTTGGCATCGTCCAAGCTGGCCGACGCGCAGACCGCCCTGGACGACGCGATGGACCGGGAGGTACTGGACCAGACGCTGTATGGGCATGTCGACATCCAGGATCTGACCGAGTCCCAGGCCAGCGACATGATGACGGCGGCTCAGCGCCGGGTGGATCGGGCGCAGGCGGAGGTGGACCGGGGCAGGGCACTGATCGCCGAGGGCGTGGCGCCGAAGGAGTTTTGCGCCGATTCTGAAGCGGAACTGGCGCGGCGGGCGCAAGCGCTGGATCAGGCCAAAGGGCGCGCGGCGCTGCTGAACGAAATCGTCGCGATGGTAAGGGCGGAAGTTGAGACGCCCGCGCGCGGCGAAAAATCCGTGGTTCCCGGAGTGGCCGAGGAGTTCGTCGACGGCTCGCACGGATTGCTCACTGCGAAAGACATCAAGAGTCTGACGCTGGCTTTCGAAAAGAAATTCGACAAACCCCTTCCGGTGAGCGCGCGCGGCGAGACCGCCGTGCATCGCGCGATGGGGTTCGATCACACCGGCCGCATCGACGTGGCGCTGATGCCGGATAGCACGGAAGGCAAGTGGCTGCGGGCGTATCTGGAAGCTAACGACATTGCTTACTACGCGTTTCGCGTGGCGATTGCCGGGAAGGCCACGGGGGCGCACATCCACGTGGGACCGGGCAGCACGCGGCTTGTGTCGACCGACTAGAGCAATTTCACAGTTTCTGTGAATCAAAACAATTTCACAGTTTCTGTGAATCAAATGTGGGGCGGACGCGGAAGGTACGCGCCGTGCCCTCGTGCGTGAGCCCCACCCTGACGGGTGGGGCTGGTTGCGCGACCAGGGGGTCGCGCGCGGGTCAGGGGACCCGCCCCACCACGACCGCTGATCTACGTTATACGTGAAACCGGTCTAGATCCGCCGCGCGCTTGGTGGTGAAAAAATGGGACAGACAGCTCTGTCCACTACTCGAGGGTGTCCGGAAACCAACATATTGCAAATGGGAAAGGGTAGCCTGTCCCCTTATTTAAGGTCGAGGATACGCCCCGGCGGGCACACTGAGATTCGAGCGGCGCTTTTGCGCCTCGGCCCAGGATTTCTGCACGTCCTCGGGGAAACTCGGAAGCAGCGAGTCGATTCTGCGCTGGATTTCGGCGACGATTTGCGGATTTTGCGGGGCGACGTCGTAGCTTTCATCCGGGTCGGATGCGAGGTTGTAAAGCTCTGGACGCGCGAGCGAGTAGTTCAGGCGTCCTTCGGGCGGCGGCGGCGTGTAAGCGGCGGTGTTGTGCCGCGCTACGTGCAATTTCCAGTTCATCCAGCGCGCACATTGCAGATCCCAGCCATCGAAATACAGTAAGACTTCGCGATCGATGGATGCTTTCCGTCCCGTCAACAGAGGCCAGATATCGATGCCGTCGAGCGGCTTGGCGGGTAGTGCGGCTCCGCACAGCCGAGTGACCGTCGGAAAGATATCGAGCATCGACGCCAGGCCATCGCACACGCGATTGGCGGGAATCCTGCCTGGCCACGCGGCGATGAACGGCTCGCGCACGCCGCCTTCGTAGGTGGTGTTTTTGCGCCCGCGCAGTTTTCCGGGGCTCCCTTGATACCAGGGGCCGTTGTCGCTCGTGAAAATGACGAGCGTGTTGCGGTCAAGGCCGGTTTCCTTGAGCGTGCGGCGGATTTCTCCAACGCTCCAGTCGATTTCCTGGACTACGTCCCCGTACAGGCCTTCGGGCGATTTTCCTCGGAAGCGCTGGGAGGCGCCCAGCGGAATGTGCGGGTAGGTTTGCGGCAAAAAAAGAAACATCGGCGAGCCGCGGTTTTCGCGGATGAATCGGATGGCCTGCTCCGTGTAGCGCGGCGTGAGCGTGGAGAGATCGGTCTCCTGTTCGATGACCTCGGTGTTGTGCATCAGCACGCGCGGGTTCATGTCGTTGCTATAAGGGATACCGAAGTATTCGTCAAAACCTCGGCTGGTGGGCAGGTACTCGACCGGCCGCCCCAGGTGCCACTTGCCGATGCAGATGGTCCGGTAGCCGCGATTCTTGAGCACGTTGGCGAGCGTGATTTCGTCCAGATTCATGCCGCCTTTATCCTGAGGAAAAAACACGTGCGGAACGCCGACGCGGGTGGGATAGCGGCCGGTCAGCAGAGCCGCGCGCGACGGTGAGCAAACCGGATCGGCGGAAGAAAAATTGGTGAAGCGCACGCCGGCGGCGGCCATGCGATCGAGATTGGGCGTCGGAATCTTCGAGCCGTAGCAGCCCAGATCGCCGTAACCCAGATCGTCGCAAAGAATGAAGACGAGGTTGGGTGGTTTCGACGGAGCAGCCGCAAGGCGCGCTGCCAGTGTGGACGCCATGGAGACGAGAAAGGAACGGCGATGGATCATTTCGCGAATCATTATACTCGCTGGCTCGCGCTCACCGCGCCCCCACGGCGACGGGCCTTTGTGAATGAGGCGACAAAACGGGTCCCGAGCGACGTGCGCATAATACTAAACACAGCGTCATAAGTATTTGCGAATGGCCGCTTGCTGACGCGCGCGGTTCCGTAACAGAACCGACGCTGTGTTTAGCCCGGTTTCACGGATAACGTAATCAGCAGTCGTGGTGGGGCGGGTACCCTGACCGCGCGCGACCTGGTCGCGCAACGAGCCCGGCCAGGGGGCCGGGCTGCGGACGAGGGCGTCCGCCCCACATTGATTCACAGAAACTGTGAAACTGGTCTAGAAGCGCGCGGCCCTTCGTGCCGAGCGTTACCGGGAGAAAATCATGCGTCTTGTCGAGTGTGTCCCTAACTTTAGTGAAGGGCGAAACAAGAAATCAATTGACGCAGTTGCCCAGACCATCGCGACGGTGGAAGGCGTCGAACTTCTGGATGTCGATGCGGGAGCTTCCACCAACCGCACCGTAGTCACGTTTGTCGGCGATCCGGAAGCAGCCTTGGAAGCTGCGTTTCAGGCAATCGCCAAGGCAGCCCAGTTAATCGACATGCGACAACACCGCGGCGCGCATCCGCGCATGGGCGCCACCGACGTGTGTCCCTTCGTACCGGTTACGGGCGTGACCATGGCCGAGTGCGTCGAACTGGCAAAACGTCTTGGTGATCGAGTGGGCAAGGAGCTTTCCATTCCGGTGTACTTATACGCTGAAGCCGCGCAGAGTGAGGACCGGCGCAATCTTGCCGACGTGAGGCACGGTGAGTATGAGATGCTCGCCGAGCGGATGCGCAACGGATTCAATCCCGATTTCGGCCCGCGGGAGTTCAACGCCGCAGCCGGGGCCACCGTGATTGGCGCCAGGAAGTTTCTCATTGCCTACAACGTCGACCTGAATACGCGCTCCGCCAAGCTGGCCAATGAAATAGCGCTCGAGATCAGGGAAGCCGGGCGAGCCCAGCGGGATGCCGACGGCAATATCATCAAAGCCGCGGACGGCGCCTCTGTGAAGACCCCAGGCAAATTGCCGGCCACCAAGGCGGTCGGCTGGTACGTTGAAGAATATCAGCGAGCCCAGGTTTCCATCAATCTGGTGGATTACGAACAGACGGCCGTCCATACCGCCTTTGATGAGTGCTGCAAGGAAGCTGAGAAGCTGGGGCTGCGGGTCACCGGCAGTGAGATTGTCGGACTGGCGCCATTGACACCAATGCTGATGGCCGGCCGCCATTATCTCGCCAAGCAAGGCCGCTCGACGGGCGTTCCGGAAGCGGATTTGGTCGGCAGCGCGGTCACGTCTCTGGGACTCTCGGATGTGGCGCCGTTTGATCCCCAGAAAAAGATTATCGAATACCGCGTATCGCCCAAGGAGAAACTGCTCAAGGATCTAACAGTGGCGGACTTTGTCGATGAACTTTCCAGAGAGTCGCCGGCCCCAGGCGGAGGCAGCGTGGCAGCGTTATGCGCGGCGCTATCGGCAGCGCTCACTTCGATGGTGGCGAATCTGACCTTCGGCAAGAAGGGCTTCGAAGCCATTGGGCCGCTGATGAACGATCTTGCCGTGGAGGCTCAGAAGTTGAAGGCGGAGTTCATTGCCGCTATCGATGACGACACCAAAGCTTTCAATGGCATCGGCGCAGCCAGAAAATTGCCGAAAGACACGGATGAAAACAAGCGCCTGCGCGACCAGGCCATCGAACAGGCTAACAAGGATGCCACCATGGTGCCGCTCCTGGTGCTGGAAAAGACGGTGAAGGCCATCGAGATCGCTGAAATCGTGGCGTCCAAAGGAAACCCCAACACTTTGTCGGATGCCGGCGTCGCCGGGCTGACGGCTCGCGCCGCCGCCGACGGAGCGCTGTACAACGTCCTCATCAACCTCCAGAGCTTAAGCGACCAGACCTTCACGACGGCGATCAGGCAGCGCGCCCTCATCGCGGCCGAGCAAGTACGCCAGAAGGCCGAGATGCTTCATGCTGAGACGGTCGCCCGCCTGCAAAAGGCATGACGCAAGACTTGCCGTCCATTGTTGATCCGTCGCCCGTTGAATCCAGCCAACACCATCTCGCCGAATCGCGTGTGCCTGGCTAGCATTCGCGAATTCCTGCCGGCTTCCCAACCTGAGCTTAGGCGGGAAACGCGGGATCGTTGCGCACCTGTTCGGCTTGCCACAAATGCCGGCGATCGTGGGTCGTGGTCAATAAGAGCTGTCCGCCCAACGGCATTCTCACGATTGCGCGCAACACCGCGGGCAGCGCCGGGAGTTGGACTTTCACGCGAGCCAGATGCAGCCCGTTCGCCTCTCGCGTAAGTCGCCTGAATTCGCCGGAGATCCGCCGGTACTCGGCGAGCGTCGCGTCCGGGTCGATATCGGCCGCAGGGAGAAATGCCTTCGGCGCCACGAACTTCTTCTTCACCGGCGGCTCCTGGCTCGCGATGAACTTTCGGCTCGCGAAACCGTACTGGAACGGACCTTGGCCCGTTTTGCCGCTGGCGCGACCTTTGGCGATGCCGGCCGCGACGGCCTTGAGGGCGAAACTGTTGGTGACGTTGAGGTGCGCGAAACATTCGCCGATCGACCACCGCCCCGGCTCGGGACGCCACTGGAATTGTTCGCGCGTCAGGCCTTTGGTGATGGATTCCGCGTGACTGAGATTGGCATCGATCTCAGTCACCAGGATCGCGATGTCGGGGTCAACCATGTTCCCTCCAGCCTACCGGACGGGGGACTTCCCATCGTGCTCGCTTCGCGTGCGCCGAGCAACGGTTGACTTCAAGCAATGTTCCAATAAACGTGAGGGACCGGTCACGGGGTTACCGCGAAGGCAATGTCCTCGAATGACGAGAGCCCTCCGTCGTGGGCGAGACATCGCAGAACGTAGTTCCCCGGCGCATGGAACGTGGCTCGGACCACCCACTTCCCTTCCGGAGGCACAGGGGGATTAACCCAGCCAGCCGACCATGGCGACTGCCCGCCGTCCCGGGTGTCTTCCCAGACCTTGGACTGTGGGGGATCGAACGTCACCGCGCGCCCCGGTCCGCGGTAGGTGAACCAGGAGAGCCTTAAACCGTTCGCGGACGTCGGAAGGATGTAGTTTCCGCCCAGGGCCGGCGGCATCCCTCTGGGGGTTGGCTTGCCGTCGTCGGTGGCGACGGCTACAAGAGTGACCGGTTCGCCAACCTTGACGGATCGGGTCTTCGCTCCTTCAACTCTCAGCACCGGGGCCTGGTTCCCTATCATGTCAGGGGTGATGCTGAGCGCCCCGCCCGCGCCCGTGTTAGACATAATCACGATGTCGTCGAGAACGTAGTCGGGTTTCAGAGTGCCGTATGCGCGGTCCGTTTTCCCTCCGGCGGTGAGCGTCCAAACCAGTTCTTTGTCGCCGAAATCCTTGGGAACACGAACGCGGAATACGAAGCGGTTGCGTCTCGGGAAGAAATAAGCCGGCTGCCCCTGATCGGGTCCGCCCGGTTCAATACTGTTGTTGGGACCGATGGGGACGTGAAATTCTTCGTCCCAGTTCCGGTTCAGGTACCCGAACACCAGGTTGAAGGATCCATCGGGGTTGGGTTCCCACCCCTCATAGGCCGGCACAACGTTCTGCCCAGTGCGGACCTGAGCGGTTGCGTGCTGGAACATCGCGGCCGCTGCGATTACTACCACGACCAACGCGAGGCGAATCATCGTCGTTGCTGGTGTGGTTGCCCTGGTCGTCGCTCTCATTGTTGCGGAGCCGGACCTGGCGCGGGCGCGGGCCGCGGTGCTGGAAGCTTGCCGAAGGCGCACAACGGACATCCCATGGCGGACTGTCCTTCGGCCAGATTGAGCTGCACACGCCGGGCGGTCATCTCTTCCTGGAACTTTCCCTCCGACAACCCGACGCCCTGCAACAGCAGAATGTCCATATTGTCAATCGAGCGATGGCCCAGGCCCGACCAGTTGCGCGGGTCCACGACGTTTTTGTTTGCAGGCGTGTTGTCGAAATAGCCGGTCACCCGCAGGATGGTGCCCTTGGGCAGTAGCGGCGCGGCTTCATTCGCGTATTGATAGACCCTCACCCAGTTATGGTCATAACCGGAGCAGCTCAGCGTCTCGGTTTTCGCGCCCCAAATCGCGTCCAGGCACATCCGCACGCCCGCGGCGTGCATGTGCGGTTCGAACACGGTGAGCTTCATCGCCTGTGGCAGCGTGAAGAACGCCTCCACCTTCTGGTTCGCTTCCATGGGCCGGATGTCGAGGTCGCCCGTCCCGATGGTGATCAGCCGCTCTTGCATCTTCGGCTGGTACCCCTTCGGGTGGAACTTGAAGCCAACCTCCAGGTGGGCCGTGGTGTCCTTGCCGTTGGCATGCAGATGGACATTGGGAAAGCCCACGCGAGAACCGGCTTTCAGGAGCTTGCCGGCGTCGGGGTCGAAGACATCCGCGTTTCGGCCGACCTCATGAATGGGCCAGGTGCTAAAGCCGGCGCCGCCGCCGGCGCCGGTCACCGCCATAATGGCGTGGTGATACACGAACAAGCCGCCGATGGTGCTTCTCCCGGGCTTCGATCGCGAGTCGTTCACCTCTTTGATCTCCACCGCCGCGACGTAGCGATCCTCGGTCAAGCCGGTATCAGCGAACCCCGCGTCGCCCCACCAATCCGGATTCACGGCCTTCATGTGCACGTCGGGGGTGACCACGATGAGATCCGGCGTCCCGATTTGCCAGCTATTGGCGTCGGCGAACTTGAGTGGCGCCGGCATGTCGGATGCATCGCCGCGCGGTGCACCGTTGTCGGCCCACTTGCCGATCTTCGCGATCTCGTCGTCGCTGAGCGAAACGTCGTTCTTGTACCGCTGGATGCCGATGTCTTTTTCGATGTACCACGGAGGCATCACACCCTGCCGGTTACGAATTGCGGTCCTGGACTTAATGGCCTTGGCCCAGGGTCGCGTTTCTTCATAGGTCACCAGGGACATGGGCCCCAGCGAGTCCGGCCGGTGACAACCCTGGCAGCTGCGCTGCAAAATCGGCACGATGTCTTTCGTGAACGTAACCTGCTTGTTAACCCCGTCGTTATCCGCGTGGTTGGGCGACGTTTGGGCGGACAGCGTTGACGTTGGGAGCGCGATCGCCGCAAAACCGGCCACAGCGATCCAGACCAGCCGCGAGTTCCACGTATGGGTCATGCCTGATCTCCTTGTGTTGGGACTACCCTAACGGAGAGTATACATCCTCCTCGGATCGATCACAGGCTTCAGATCCGGTAATATCGAAGCTCAGGCTTAGGAGAACTGAAGGCTATGAAGCGGAGACTACTATTACGGAGCGCGCTCGTGGCGATGTCGGTTGTTTGCCCAGGCGCATGGGCACAGGAACGGGGTTATCCGATGACGGTGGTTCCACCGGGAAAGGGGCCGTACCAGTTTCCGCCGGGGTATCAAACTCCATGGGACAAGATCGAGATGCTGGTGACGGAAAAACTGGCTCCGAATCTCTATTCTTTGCATGGTTCGGCCGGGCTTGATCCGGCACACCCCGACGCTGCCGGTGGCAGGGTGGAGGTGCTCTTCGGCCCCGACGGCGTGCTCATGGTGGATACGGAGGATCCACAACTGGCGGCAAAAACGCTCGACACGATCCGGACATTCTCGAGCGCTCCGATTAAGATTGTGGTCAATTCGCATATTCACCCCGACCACACCGGCGGTAATGCGTTCTTTGCGAAACAGGGGGCGGAGATCTTCGCGCAGGAGAATCTGCGTGATGAAATGCTAAACCCTCCGGGCGCCGGCCGCGCGCCCGATCCGGCCGGCGTTCCCACTGCGACCTATAGGTACGGCTCGCCGGGCGCGCCCGCGGTCACCATCCATATGAACGGAGAAACGGTGGATTTCATACCGATGATGCCGTCTCATACCGCGGGTGACACCATCGTTCGCTTCAACAAGGCGAACGTGATCTATATCGAGGATTTCTATCGCAACTTTGGCTATCCGTTTGCCGACCAGGCCAACGGCGGTTCGATCAAGGGCATGATCGAGGCGGTTGACCTTATCGAAAAGGTTGCTGGCCCAGATACCACGTTGATCCCCGGCCATGGCACGCTGGTGACGAAGAAAGACCTGCTGGGTTACCGCGCCATGCTCGTCGACATCCTGGGAAAGGTGCAGAAGCTCCGCGACGAGGGCAAGTCGCTGGATGAGGTTCTGGCCGCGAACTTGACTGCACCCTATGACGCGACCACCATGGGCGACACGAAGCAGAGCAAAGATCGGTTCATCACGGAGGTGTACGACGAAGTGAGAGATTTTCCGCCGGTTGTAAACGGCAAACGGAAAATGCCGAGTCGCACAGGGCCGGGGCGGTAGAGCCGAAATTCAGCGCCGGATTCCCGTCTCGATCCGCGCGCGCCAGCTAATCCCATCAACGTGCCGAAGAACGCGTTCCAGTTCCTCGTTCAAGTGCGAGTTATGCCTTCCTCGGCACGAACGCCAGGAACCGCCTTGGATTGTCGTAGAGAATGGTATGCACTGTCTCTTCCTTGACCCCGGCCTGGACCAGCTTCGTTGCAAAAACGGTCTTCGTGCGGCCGTACATCGGGCCGTCCAAGGTTCGGTTACCGGTGAAGTCCGACGATAGCAAGAGCTGATTCACGTAGCCGGCGTCAAGAAACTTCAGCAGCATCTGCACTCGTTTGTCATCTGAGACGAAGCGCTCCACTGTGTTCATCCGGTCGAAGCCTACCCATGCACCGCGCTTGGCGATCTGCTTGATGATGTCGGCATCCGGATCGTCGAGACAGCAGGTATGGCCGATCACGACTCGCTGAGGTTTCACACCGACGGACTCGAACACGTCGAGCTGCCGCAGGCCCGCGTCCCTGGGAACATTCGGACCGGTGCCATAAGCGTTGTGGGTGAAGATGGGCAGGTTGGTCCGAAGATGCGCCTTACCGACCGAGCGGAACACCTTGCGCTCCAGGTCACTCATGGGGGCGTTGGCATTCTCGCCGATTTCGCCGAACGCCCCATATCGATTCGCGTGGGCTTCGCGCGCAAGATCTTCGGCGATTTGATCCTCACTCTTGCCGGCGAGGTCCTCCGGATAAGTACGCTGCATATAATAGCCGCCACTGGCGACGACATACATCCCGGTCGCGTGCGCGATCCGTTTCAGAGCGTCGAGATCGCGTCCCATGTCGGGATGCCCGCCATCGACAATACAGGTGATGCCGTCTCTTTGCGCCGCCTTCACCTCATCAATGATTAAATCCACATTTTGAGTCGGCCCCGGCTGTGGTGGCGGGGCGTTGGCCGGCCGGGGACCCGTCAGACTGATCGACAAGTGTTCGTGAAACAGGATCGCGCCCGTCAATGCGGCGGGCGGCACATCTTTCAGAAGCGTCCGGATCAGCGCCCCTTTCTGAAAGGCAGGCGACTTCGCTCCGAACCCCTCCTCGCCGAGCAGGGCCACCAGCGCACCAACACCCATGACGTCGAGCACGCGCCTCCGGCTTAATCCTTTTGCGCGATAGAGGCCATTCGATTCTACTGTCATTGACCTGCTCCTCCCGATGCTGAATCTATCACTAAAATGTGAACCGCGCGATTGAGCGGCGGGTGGCGCCCTGGAGAATGGCGGTGCGTCATCCAGCCCTAGTCCATATCCCGGACTCCTGAACGGGGAAATCGTTTTACGGATCTGAACCTGGAATCCGCTGACGTCATGGGCCGGTTGCGCCTACACTGGGATTCTAGAGCGTTATGCCCACCGAGATTCAGCCATTCCGCATCCACATCGCCGACGGCGATCTTGACGACCTGAAGCGCCGTCTCCGCGCCACCCGTTGGCCCGAACCCGAAACCGTGAACGATTGGTCGCAGGGTGTTCCCCTCGCCTACCTCCGGCAGTTCTGCGACTATTGGACCAACACCTATAACTGGCGCCAGCGCGAAGCGCGTCTCAACGCCTTCCCGCAATTCCGCACGGAAATCGATGGCGTCGGCATCCATTTCCTACACGTCCGTTCACCGCATGCCACAGCGACGCCGCTCATTCTCACGCACGGTTGGCCTGGTTCCATCGTCGAGTTCGTCAAGGTCATCCCGCTGCTCACCGATCCCACCGCGCACGGCGGCGAAGCGGTCGACGCCTTTCACGTCGTATGCCCCTCGCTGCCGGGCTATGGTTTCTCCGACAAGCCTAAGCAGAACGGTTGGAGCGTTGAGAAAATTGCGCGCGCCTTGAGCGAACTCATGCAGCGGCTGGGCTACACCTGGTATTACGCCCAGGGCGGCGATTGGGGGTCCTCCGTCACCACTGCCATCGCGCTCCAGGACACCGAGCATTGCCATGGCATCCACCTCAATATGCCCACTGTTCGCGCTGACCCCGAGACCATGTCCACGCTGACAGAAGAAGAGAAGGACGGCCTCGCCGCGCTCAAGTATTACCAGGACTGGGAATCCGGCTATTCCAAGGAGCAAAGCACGCGCCCGCAGACCATCGGCTACGGATTGGTGGATTCTCCGGCCGGTCAGGCTGCGTGGATCCTCGAAAAATTCCGGGCGTGGACGGATTGCAACGGCAACCCCGAAAACGCGCTGACACGCGACGAAATGCTGGACGACATCATGCTCTACTGGCTTCCTCGCACGGCAGCGTCGTCGGCACGCCTGTATTGGGAGAGTTTCGGCAAGGGCAGCGCCGATCCGATACGCATCCCGGTGGGAGTGAGCGTTTTCCCAAAGGAGATCTTCCGCGTGTCGCGGCGGTGGGCGGAGAAGCGCTACCAGAAGCTGGTGTACTGGAACCGGTTGGACCGGGGCGGCCACTTCGCCGCCTTTGAGCAGCCCGCACTCTTCGCTCAGGAAGTGCGGGCGTGTTTTGGCAAGATGCGAGGATAGAGCTCGCTGCTTGCGGCCCAGTAAGGGTCCATCAGCGCCAGCGTCACGGTTAATCGGTTCGCCTAGCTATTTACGTAACCGTGCGAGAAAGTACCATGATTTCGCCCGTAGCGGTCACAAGCAGTTGATAAATCTTTTAGCTCTTGCGTTTGAATAGGTTCGAGCAAGCGCGTACGTCCTTCATTATTAGGCTTGGTGGTACCTTTTAGGCAGGAGAGGGGGCAGGCAGCACTCTTAGGCGATCTAAGTAGGATACCAGCGAACATACGCCGAACGCAATTCTTTCGTTGACATCTCCTTTAGGTTTTCCTAAACTGTAAATGGCGGCGGGTTGCGCACCGCAATGCGATACGTTAACGGTCGCGCCCATGCCTTACAGGGTCGTCAAGATCGCCGGACTTCAGAATTCCACCCGGCGAGCTATCGCCCTTATGGACGGTGATAGCTGCGAGGCAAATGCCGCATTCTTAGGATTGTCGGGAAATCATGAACGTAACGTTCGAAGTCGTTTTGATGCTTGGATTGATGGACAACGCAACGATAATTTATTCCACGGGTGGCCCAATCTACCGGACTACAAGGAGTGCTGGTCCTTCAGGTGGAGGGAGAGTAAAGTCCGCTGCCGCCTGTACGGGTTTCTCTGTAATCCTCGAAAGTCTGACCCGTCTTTTCGTGTCTGCGTTCTCACTGGATATGATCGCAAGACGACAGAAGCAACTGATTTCACAATTCTGGATGTTGCGAATCGCCTAAGAAATGACCCACACATCACGCGCCTCCTCGAATCCGAGTACCGATAACTCCCACTGGACCGAACGGACCACGGAGGATTTCGTATATCGGATTACATTCGATTGTGTCCAGCAGGTCGAACAGTCTCTTGCGAGCAGAGAAGAGACTCAGGCGATCCTAGCGAAGAAAGTTGGACTGACACCTGGGCGTGTATCGCAAACGCTCAACAATCCAGCAAGTATGAGCTTGAAGACCATTGTAAAATACGCGCGTGCGATTGGTAAGAAGGTCGCTCTGGTGCTGTACGATGACAGCGATCATGCAAATAGCAGCGGGCCGATCAATTCAGAAATTTTCCGCCGCTGCTGGGAGCGAGTCGGTAAGCCGCGCAATTTTTTTGATCTAGAGACTGCTGCCACGGCGGAGAACATCCGCTACATCGTTGTTTCGTCCCTTCCGATTACTCATTCTGGATGGACGTACTCGCGAGATTATCATCGGGGGATGTTATCGACACAGGGCGAGATGGGATACAGATTTTTGCTCGCTGGCGGACCGCCAATTACAAGCGGAGAGGCGCGGCCAGTAACTCATTAGGGCTTGCAGAAAACCATGGCAGAGGCTACGCAGTTCATGTTCAGCCATAAGGAATTGGTTGAACTGATGATCATAAAACAGGGCTTACATGAGGGGATCTGGACTCTCTCGGTCAGATTCGGAATGCAGGCGACGAACTTTGGAGCCAATCCCGACGGAAGTGATATTCTTCCAACTGCGCTCATTCCAGTTCTTGAAATTGGCATCAATCGAACCGAGAAGGTTAATAACATTTCTGTTGATGCAGCCCTCGTTAACCCAAAGGAACGTCGGGAACCTAAAACGACGTTCAAACGCCGCCCTCACCTTTGAGGGAGGCGTCTAGTTGGTCCTAGGAGCGGCCTCATAAACCGCAAATGTCTCGACGGGCATTTTGAGCAGTCCCCTAAACCACCTAAGAACAGCGGGTATCCCACAGGCCGGGGTGCTGGAGCAGCCAGCTAGACGACTAGTCCGTCTAACGGTGTAGATAACTGTGGTAGCGCGACAAGGTAAGGCAATTGGGCGAAGCTTAGCAGTTAGGTGCGGCTTCGCCATCAATTTCGGGCCTTTGGGCATCCGCCCGCCTTGATCTTGCGCTTCGCCGCGGTCTAGCGGAAATAATCGCTGCCACGTAGCGCCGTCTTCATGCCCCCGCGCTGTCCTAGGCTCACGGCGGTAGACGGAAGGGCGATCAGGTCGTCGGTAAGAGAGAGCGCGGAATCGAGAAGTTTAGCGGCGCGTTTTGCGCCGCCCTGGGGAAGTCCTACGGTGGTCAAAAGGGTGTGCGCTTCGTCGATAAGATTACGGAGCGTGCAGATCTCGCTCGCAAGCAAGCGGTTGCTGAAGCGGTATCAATGCAGATTTAGGACACTACCACCCCTTGACCTCCGAATGAAGACGGCAGTAACATTCTTAACGTGCATACTTTTGCGCAAGAAGGAGCCCCGAAATGAGCTTGCGATCCTTTGGTCTGGTGGTTTGTCTTACAGCAATTGCGGCGTTTGCCCAAACGCAACCGTATAAGGCGCCTTTGGCGTCGGATGGGCGACCGGACTTGCAGGGGTTCTGGGCCAACAACAATGCCACACCCCTGGAACGTCCCAGGGAACTCGCCGACCATCCGGTGCTGACCGATGCCGAAGTGCGGGCGATGCGGCAAAAAGCGGACGAGATGTTTACCGGGAAGGTTGATGCCGCATTTGGCGATCAAATGTTTCTGACCACTTGGGCGAATGTGACGGGCCGCAAGATTGGCTTCACGAGCACTGACGGCGAGACGGGCGATTACGGCTCGGAGTGGAACGATCACAGAGTCTGGGATAACCGGACTTCGCTGATTACGGACCCGCCGGATGGACGCTTTCCCCCGTTGACGGCTCGGGCGAAGAAACTCCAGGAAGAGCAGGGCATAGCGCGGCGCCGTCCCGCGGAAGGTCCGCAGGATCGGTCTTTAGGGGAACGGTGTATCACTCGCGGCTCGCCCCAGGTTCAGGCGGGATACCAGAGCTATTACCAGATCGTGCAGACTCCCACCGCGGTCATGCTCCTGACAGAAATGTTCCACGATGCGCGAGTCATCAACCTGAACGACCTGCCACACGCGCCGGCGGCCGTCCACGAGTGGTTGGGGGATTCGCGCGGGCACTGGGAGGGCAACACCTTGGTGGTCGACACCACGAACTACCGGCCGCGCGCTTTTCAGAGTATCTCGAGCGAGAAGCTGCACATCACGGAGCGGTTCACGCGTCAGGATGCCGAAACGATTCGGTACGAAATTACGGTGAACGACCCGGACACCTGGACCAAGCCGTGGAGCGTGATGATTCCGCTACAACGGTCGGCGCAGCCGGTTTATGAGTATGCTTGCCATGAGGGCAATATCGGCTTAGCGGGCATACTAGCCGGTGCGCGGGCCGATGAGGCCAAAGCGTTATCGAAGTAGATACCATTTGTAGACTGACATTTGCGTTGAGGCTTTCGACTCCCTTGTTAGCCCGGCAGACTTGGGCAAGAAGGAACTGTCATGCCCTTTTACGAAAAAGGCCCGGTTCGCATCCACTATGAGGAGGCTGGTTCCGGCTTCCCATTGTTGCTCATCGCCGGCGGGGGATTGAATTCGACGATTTCCGGCGTAACCGGCGGCAGTCCCTTTAACCCGATCGAGGAGTTCAAGGGAGAGTACCGCACGATCGCATCGGACCTGCGCAACGCCAATGCCGGACAGTCCTCCGGCCCGCTCGAGATCGACCGGCCGTGGGATGCGTACACCGATGACCATCTCGGTTTGATGGATCACCTGGGCATCGCGAGGTTCATGGTGCTGGGCTTCTGCATTGGCGGCCCCTTCATCTGGAACCTCTTGCGACGGGCGCCGGATCGTATTGTGGCAGCCGTGCTGGCGCAGCCCAGTGGGTCGCGTCCGGAGATGCGTGACCTTTTCTACGAAACCAATATGACGGGCTGGGGGCCGGAATTGGTCAAGCGCCGGTCCGGCATCACAATGGAGATGGTGGACAAATTTCTGACCAGGATGTACCGCACCAACCCCGACTTTGTCTTCACGGTGACACGCGATTTCGTGCGCAATTGCCAGACGCCTGTACTGATCTTGCCGGATGATATCCCGGCGCATCCATATGCCATCGCGATGGAGGCCGCGATGCTCGCGCCAAAGGCCGAAGTGAGCATGTTTCCGTGGAAGGAGCCCAAGGAGCGGATTCCCCTGGCGGTGCGCCAGATACGTTCCTTCCTTCGGGCACATCGCCCTGCTTCTGCCTAGACACGACAGCGCGGCGCGCGCCAGGGCTGCCGCCCTTTCACCGCGCCCTCTTCTCCGCTCGCGGTAGGCTTCCTCCCCTGCGCTCCCACCACGCGGTCACAACGCTGTACAATCGCGCTTATGTCTTCGCTGCGGGTGCTGATCAGCGCCGAACAAATCCAGACGCGTATTCAGGAGATGGGAGCGCAACTCGACCGCGATTATCCGAAAGGGCCGGTGTATCTGATCGCGATCCTCAAAGGCGCCTGCTTTTTTCTCGCCGACCTGGCGCGCGCCATGAACACGCCGGCGCGGATCGAGTTCGTCGGGATTTCGAGCTACGGCAAGGGTAAGACCTCTTCCGGCGAAGTGAAGCTGACCAAAGATCTGGACGTCTCGATCGAAGGTTACGATGTCGTGGTGGTGGAAGACATCGTCGACAGCGGCGTGACGCTCAGCTATCTGGTGAAGATATTCGCGCAGCGGAAGCCCAGGTCGCTGCGGATCGCTACGCTGCTGGACAAACCCGAACGGCGGCAGCGGCCCGTAGAGGTGCACTACGTGGGGTTCAAGATTCCGGATGAATTCGTGGTAGGTTATGGGCTCGATTATGCCGAGGATTACCGGAATCTGAAAGACGTCTGCGTGCTGAGCGAATAAGGAGGGTCATCTATATGAAGCTCGGACTTGCGGTGGCGGTGTTCCTGACGGGAGCGCTCATGTTGACCGGCGCGGACGGGCCGGCCCGCGTCACTTATGTGGATCACGACAAAGTGGCGGCGGCTTTGGCGAAGGGCGGTGTGCTGATCACGCAATCGGATTTGAATGTCCGTGGAAGCCATCGCGATGTTGCCGGCGAAGTCGAGGTGCACGATAAGGAGACCGACGTGATCTACGTGGTGGAGGGTGAGGCGACCTTCGTCACCGGCGGTAAGATGACCGGCGGGAGAGACAACGGTCCCGGCCAGCGCCTCGGATCGAATATTCAGGGCGGCGAGTCCCGGCACCTGGTGAAAGGTGACGTGATCGTGGTCCCAGCCGGGGTTCCGCACTGGTTCAAGGAAGTGCCGCACCCGATCAGTTATTACGTCGTGAAGGTGCTGAAGCCGTAGGGTTTACGAGCGCTTGGGTTCGTTCTGTAATCTGGGTCCAGGCAGGCGCGCGCCCCATGCGTCAGCTTGGGGCTATTTCGATTTTCGTGTGCAAGCCCCAAGCTGACGCATGGGGCTGGTGCATGGGGCGATTTCGATTTTGGTGTGCAAGCCCCAAGCTGACGCATGGGGCTGGTGCATGGGGCTACTTCAGGTTGTAGAGCTTGCGTGCGTTATCGCGGAGCACCATTCGGGCGAGCTGGTTCGCCCGGTCGCGCGTGATTTCGTTATCGCGGAGCATTCCCGTGAGCGCGATGCCGAGGGCCTCGCGTCCGGTTGTGTTGGCCACGTAGCCGGCCTCCTCCCAACCGCCATCGGGAGGAGCGAAGGGATAGGCGTCGGTGGCGAAGAGCACCTTTTCGGGAACGTATTCGAGCCACGTTCGAATCGCCTCGGCTGCGGCGCGCGGATAATTCGCGAACGTCTGCGCCGAGAAATCGAGATACACATTCGGCTTGGTGAGGAGGCTGGCGAGTTCATGCTCAAACGGCCAGCCGCCGTGCAGCATCACGAAGTTGGTCTTGCGCAGTGCGGGATCGTTGAACAGAGGTTCGAGCAGCATGGGATTCGATCCAGCGACGTTGAAATATCCGCCGCCGCCCTGGCCCGTGTGGAAGTGAACGGCTAGCCCCAAGCGTCCGCACTCCACAGCGACGGATTGGAAGATATAGTCCTGGAGAGCTTTGTAGTCTCCCGAGCCGGTGACGTAGACTTGTTCAGCGATGGCCTTGGGAGGGAGGTCGATCTCAAGCGGGCGGAGATACGCCATCTCGAATTTTTCGGCGACCGCCCCCGCTGCTTTGTGCCGCTGGAGCGTCGCGCGCACAACCTTGTCGAGATATTCGTCGAGCGTCGCGGGCTTCGTCGAGACGCCGGACTCGGCGTAGTACCGCTTCAGTAAGCGATCCTCCAGCGCGAAGAAGGCCTTCTGATCCGAGTTGTGGATCATCGAATCGTTGGGCAGGGGATACATCAGCGTGTCGGCGAAAGGCACCCACAGGAATCGCGGGGAGGGAAGTCCGGGGCCCAGGGCGACGCGATTGGCGAGCATGGTTTCGATGTTCAATTGATCGAGCACCTGCACGGCGTAGTCGCGGCCGTACTTCTTTTGAGCAGCGGCTTTATCGCCCGCAAAGATCTGGCGATGCGCGTTGACCAGCTCGGGCGACCCGGGGCGGTCGCGAACCTGATCGGACTGGGGTTCGAGGTTCTCGACCGGCAGTGCGTCGTACTCGTTGTCAGGTGTCTCGCCTTGAAGAGTGGGGCGGACGGGATGCGCGTGATTGTCGATGGCTTTGATGCTCGCAATTTCGGCGGCGATTTGCGGATCCACGGATGTGGTGCGGTCGGCAGGCGCAGTGCAGGAGATCGAGAGGAGTATCGCGGCGGCTAAGACGATTGAGGCGACGGCTCGGGATGGGCGAATCATCCGATCAGTTTAGCGTGCGGGTCGAGCTGAGCGTAGGTGGGAAGTTGAGAGCGCCGCTCCTTCGTGCGCTGCCGCGCGTTGGCTCCGGAACCCGGAGCCAAAACAGTCGCGGTTCAGAAGAGGCGGTGCGCCAGATCTATCGGATGATGTCGACCGGGAGTGAGACGTCGATGGTTTTGGGCTGCAAACACATTCGGTCGTTACACGCCTGATAACGCAGTTTGCCCGGGATCACCATGGGTCCGGCCGGGGCGGATGCGGGCACCTTGAAGTGCGTCACGACCTCGAAATCGCCGGCGAAGACCGGCATGGGTTCAGGCGAGAAGCTGAACTTTTCCATCTGCGGCTTGGGATAAACCACGTCGGCGACTTCGAGCGGCGCAGGAGTCCAGGTGAGTTTCAGCGGGATCAGATATTCGTCCTTGGGCTTGTCGCTATTGCAGTGATAGCCGGGAAGAAGGTGGAGCGTGAGCGTCGCGGTGGCCACCGTGCCCGCTTTAGCGTTGAGCTTGGCGGGCGGCGCGATGCTGAGGACGTTAGTCTGCGCGAAAGAACGCGGCGGGAATAAGCACAAGGCCGCGGCGACGGCGGCCCAGGCCGCGATCGAAAACGCTCTTGGAGCCACAGGTTGAGCAGGGCTGATTCTCGTCGAGAAGATTGAGGATGTCATTTTCATAGCGGCTCTTGCTGACCAGGCCGACGTGCGCGGCGGCGATTCGTCCCCGGCGGTCTATGACGAAGCTGGTGGGAAGATTTTCGATGCCGCCATATTTCCCCGAGAGATCTTCGTTGGCGATCACCACGCGGTAATTGATCTTGCGCTTTTCGAGATAGGGTTTGACGGAGTCCCAACCGTCATCATCCAGGGAAGCGCCCAGCACCGCGAAGTCGCGATCCTTATAAGACTTCTGAAATTCGATGAACCAGGGGATCTCAACCTGGCAAGGCTCGCACCAGGTGGCCCAAAAATTCAGCAGCACCACTTTGCCGCGATAATCGGAAAGCTTGACGGTTTTGCCGGTAACGTCTTTGAGCGCGAAATCCGGCGCGCCCTTGCGTTCGTTTTCGGGTTGGACGGCGGCTTTAACGTAGCTCGGACCGTTGGCGCCGGAGAAGGCCGTGGTACGGAGCGCAACCATAGAGACAATGGCGGCGACAAAGAGCGTGGTGGCGACGACGGGTCCGGATCGGAAGAGCACGGCTGATTCAATTATATCCGGATCGGGCCCTTCCTTGGCATTCGAACAGCCGGACCAGGGGGTGTCCGGCGCGGACGATGGCGTCCGCCCCACATTTGCTAGACTGCGATACCGTCGGCATCGGGCAAATGGCGACGGAACCACCGGGCGCGCAGCCGGCGGAAGCGCGGCGCGAGCGTAAATTCGTCGTGATCGCGAAGGCCGGCGAAAAGCCAGGCAGCGGAATCGCAAAAACTCTCGCAAGCGTAGCGGCGCCACGCGAGGGTAGGGGGCAGGGCCGCCGGAAGCGAAAGTATTTGCGCGCGATCGATTCGCGAGAGTTTGATCCTGAGCTTCTCCTTGCGCCATTCCGCGCTCCAGCCGAGTTCGCCGGCCGCGCGCGCGTGGAATTCGGATCGAAGCAGATCCCCCCAGCTCCAGCGTGTCTGATTCGACAATCGCCGCCACGCGAAATGAAAGATCTCATGAACCAGGATGCGCTCGAAATCGCCGGGGACGCACAGGGTTTGCGAATCGATCAGAATGAGACGCCGGGGAATAGAGGTCGCGGCAAGATGCGGGCCGAGGGAGCGGCGCAGTTCCACTCGAATGGGGCGGCCGGATAGGGGAGGCAGCACTACGGTTTCGGCGGCTGTGCCTGCGTCGGTGGGCCGGTGGGCAGAAAAAATTCCGGCTTCAGGATGACCGGCGTGAAGCGCTTGTTGAGTTCGGCTCCATAGTTCTTGATGTGTTCGTCGCGGATTTCGGAAACGATGGTTTGGCGCACCTGGTCGAGGGACAAAAACGACTTTTCGTCTCGACGAATGATGTACAGCGCATTGGCCTGACGCAGGGGATCGCTTATGCCTCCGGTCTCCAGGGCGAAGATGGTCTTTTTCATCTCGGCCGGATAATTGCTATTCAGCGTCAGTTTGCCATAAAACCCATCGGCAGCCTTGGAATCGGCATCGTCGGAATACTGCTTCACCAGAGCGACGAAATCGGCGCCCGCGCGGAGCTTTTTGACAATGTCCGCGGCGAGGGCTTGGGCATCCGCTTCCGAACGGTTGGGCGCGTGCTCGTTCTGGACGCTGATTTCGGCGGCTTTCTTCACATCCTCCGGGGAGCTTCCTTTGGGCGGGGGCTCCCTGAAGCCAATCTTAATGATCCTGATGGACGCCTGTTCGTAGCGGGACTTGTTGGGCTCGTAACGATCGATCACTTGCTGTTCGGTAACCATGAAGTGATCGTGTTCGTAGGTGAGCATCGCGGAGACGAGAATTCGAGCGCGAGCGTTGTCAATCTGCTCTTTCCACATTTGATCCTCACCAAGCTGGTGCTTTTCGGCTTCGGCGGCGAGATACAGGCTCATGAAAATACTTTGCATGGCGTTGACGGGACTCTGCTGAAACTGCCTGGCGACCTCCGGAGGCCAGCCCCGCATCGCCTTTTGAACCTCAGCGGCGGTGACGTCGCGGCCGTCAATCTGGGCGACCACGGTATCGGGCGGGATCGAAACTGGCGGGGCGACCTGGGCAGGCACTGCGGTTGCGGTAATCAGGCCAAGCGCTACACCGAGAATTGTACAGACACACGATTTCATAATGGTCCTTCGACGCGAGAGATCTGATAGATCAAAATTAGCATGACGCGGGCAGGAGCCGCGACGTGGAGGCGGAGGGTCTTGGTTTGACGGCGAGTAGGAGCGAGGCGGGCTCGGCGGGGCAGCAAGCTCGAATGAGCCGCAGGCTATAATTAAGGAGGCGCAGTGTGGGTGCGAGTCACCCGGCGCTAGTCGGGGCGTAGCGCAGCCTGGTAGCGCACCTGCCTTGGGCGCAGGGGGTCGGGCGTTCGAATCGCCCCGCCCCGACCATTGGTAAACATCTCATTTATTTGCAATGTTCAGTTTTCGCGTGGGGAGCGCACCTGTGATGAATTGGTGCGCTTTGAGGTTTTCGGTAGTTTTTACAGCTACAATTTTAACTACAGTGAGTTGGGGTCTGGAGACCCGTCACGAGGCTGGGGCGGAGCGTCGAACTCATAGCCGAGCGCACGGTAGCCCTTGATCCTCTTCTCGTACATCCGCGCCAGCATTGGAATGTGCGCGTCGACATAGTCGAATACGCGAACGATTTTCTTGCCCTCATGAATTCGATGCAGCCGACTCACGTACTGTTGTAACGTGCCTCGCCACGAGATCGGCATCGTGAGGAAGAGAGTATCAAGCCGGGAGTCGTCGAAGCCTTCTCCGATGTAACTCCCCGTTGCAAGCAGAACGCGGGGCGTTCCGTGTGGGATGGACGCGAGTCGCTCGGCGATTGCCTTCCACTGCTTTCGTCCCATGCCGCCCTTAAGAATGACGGCGTGCTCGACTCCCGACAGCCCGGCTGCCAAGCGATCGAGATGTTCCACACGATTCGAGAGAACCAGCGGATTGTGTCGTTCACGAACTGCGTCCAGAATATCGCGGACGATTTGCAGGTCGCGCTCTGCGTTCGCACTCAGCGCCGCGTAGATGTCCTGAATCGTTGCGGCTTCTAGATCGGGCGGCATCCGGAACTCGGTGTTCCGCGGTAAGACGACATGCTGAATCGGTGAACGCTCGACGGCCTCGCGCGGATTCACCGCGTGCCGGATTGGACCGCATTGCATAAAAATGATCGGCTGGTGCCCGTCCTTGCGCACCGGCGTTGCCGTGAGGCCAACGATGTATTTCGCTTTGACCTGGCGCATGACTTGTTCGAAGCTAAACGCGCTGAGGTGGTGGCACTCATCCGCGATTACGTGCCCGTACTCGGCGACGAAGTCCTTGACTTCGCCTTTGCGCTGGACGCTCTGGAGCAAAGCTACGTCAATCTGCCCCGTCCTCTTGTCCCGGCCGCCGCCGACTTGGCCAATCGATTTCTCCGGCACATCCAAGAAGGCGGAAAGCCGTGCCCTCCATTGTTCAAGTAGATTCTGTCTATGCACCAGTATCAAAGTATTGACGCCACGCTGCGCGATGAGACTCGCTGCCACTACAGTCTTGCCAAACGCCGTCGGCGCACACAGAACGCCATCATCGTGCCTCAATACTTCGCGAATCGCGTATTCCTGATCTTTCGTGAAGGTTTCCTCGGAACTTCACATCGATCGGTTTCCCGGCGCAACGCTCATCGCGAATCACAACGCGTATTCCGTGCTTTGTCAGAAGGTCTGATAGGTCCGGAAGGCAGCCTCGCGGAACGGCGAGATACTGCTGGGACTCTTCGCTGCACGAAATCACACGCGGCTTGTTCCACACGGCCAGTCGCATGGCTTGGGCTTTATAGAATTCCGGATTCTGAAATGCAGCGAGTCGAACGATGCGATTCAGCATCGACTCCGGCAATCCTGCCTTGGGGACGAAAAGCAGATTGCTTCGCACGATTTCGACCGATTGGGGAAATAGACCCGGAATCGGCTCTTCGGTTCTCCGTCGTGAAGGAGGCAGCGTCCATGGCGCTTCATCGTCGTCAGCAGCAATCGACAATTTCACGCCGATCACCTCTCCATGTCGCATTACTTCGTTCACGACTCGCTCCACGTGGTCCAATCCGAGTCGCCGGACCGAGAGTAGCAACTGCCACTGATCTGGATAGGGTTTGAAGTCCGCGTCCACGAACAGACTGTTTCCGTTCTTCCTGGGAGTCCATTGGAGCGGCAAGGCGATCAGATTGCCGAATCCTCCTTCGGGCAGCGTGTCCTGATTAGGAAAGAATCGATCGTAAGAATCTAGACCTACATGGTGCCGTCGCTCCATCGTTCGCGTAAGGAGCGCGCACCCCATCTTCCGTGCGAGCGCTGTCGGCACAGGTTCTGCGAAAAAAATCCAGACGTGACCTCCGTTTCCTGACCGAGATCGTTCCAGATAGGCGGGAACGCCTGCCTCGTTGCAAGTTGCAATGAACGCCAGCGAATCCTCTTGCCAAGTTTTCTTGTCGAAGTCGGCTGCCAGAAACCAACAAGTGTCATCGGTCAGCAGAGGATAAACGCCGAGGGTCTTCTTCCCCGTGAGATGCTCTCGAATGACTTCATCGGTGATCGCATACAGTTCGCGGGTTTGCCGATCGACTTTCTTGTGATCCTCAGGCCGGCTTGCAAGGACTGCAAGCCAATTCTTTTTCCCGGCGGGACGATAGGCCCAGGTTCCGTCTTTGGTGCGCCACCGTTCGGCGTAAACATCCTCACGGCCGCGGAACAGTGAACGGAACAACTTGACTTTCGCTTGGTTATTTTCGAGAGTGCCCAACTGGGAAACGTCGGCCTGGTTGGGCAGACCGGATTTGTGTGGAGGCGGTGTCGGTAGATCGCTGAGCGGAATCGAATGCCGTTCAAAGATCGCTTTGAGCCTACCCACTTCTTCGCGAAGCCGTTCGTTCTCTGCGAGAGCTCCCTTCAACCTGGCACGAAGATCATGCTCATCCGCCATGGAAGTGCTCTACTTCAGTTTTTCTCGGGATCGATTACACTCAAACCTTCAAGGCCTGCGACCTCGGCGAGTTGCCGGTCCGCAACGACGAAATGATCGAGAAGGTTTTGACTCCGGAGATCGAGCGCAATTGCAAGTTGGAGTGCATCGAGGGTTCGCAGCCTGCGGGTGAAACTGTGTTTTCCGATCAGACGCTCCGCGTCTTTGATGTGAGCGCCCGTCAGACTGTAAACTTCAACAGCGTTCGATGCGATATCAAGCAGGAGTGCTGCTCGCTGTTTTCCAGCAAGTTGCCGGTCAATCGCGCCCGCGCTCACCTTCATGGCAAATGCCGACTGGATTTCGAGCACGCCGATACTCGAGATGCGGATCACCCGATTCGGCTCCGCAAAAATCGCAGTGACTCTCGGGGTGCCGACTTCCGCATGATAAAACTTGACGAGGGCGCTTGTGTCGAAGAAATACTGAGCCAATCAGTAGTCTCCGCGATCGCGGACTATGTCCTCTGAGAGGTTCCCGGGGATCACCGCTAAGGCGGAGCGAAGTTCGTCGATGCTCGGTACAGTGCCGAACGCGCGCAATTCTTTCCGGGCTCGTTCGACGATATCGAGGTCGCGGCGACTGAGATCGGTGGAAGCATCCGAAATCGTGAGAGTCACGTGTTCTGCCTCCTTCAGCGACAACGGTCGCAGCGGACGGAGGAGACCATTCTCATACACGGCTTCGACCTTCTGTTCCATCTCCGTCCCATTCTACCCCAGGAACGGCGCCATCGTTGCGTTTTCGTTCTGCGAGGAATCTGGGCGAACGCCTGCCGGAAAAGCAGAGGGTCGTCAGGTACTAAGTCCAGTAAAATCAGCATTATAACATGAATTGGAAACAGGGAAACCGGTTGTAGTCAGGATTGTAGCTGCTGAGATCCACAAATCTCAACAAATACAGGCTTGTAAGCTACTGATTCTATTAATGCGTTCCACCTGCCTTGGGCGCAGGGGGCCGGGCGTTCAAATCGCCCCGCCCCGACCAATAGAATCAATGAAATACGGCCAACAAGGGTTGGCCGTAGAAATCCAGTGTAGTCGATTTTGTAGCTGCCGGAGACCTCATGTTTCAACAGCTGGCTCGGCGAAGTGGTGGCGAGTCAGGTAGGTCCTATTAGTAAAAACGAACAGAGGGCCACGATAAATGAAGCGGGAAGCAAAGCTTCTGCTCGAAAAGGCGGTTGACTCCGTAATCTTGGGCATCGAACTATTCAACCGCCCGTGGGACAGGGGCAGGATTGAGGCGGTCTTGATCCAGCTAGACCACAGTTTTGAAATGCTTCTCAAAGCCGCAATCGTGCAAAGGGGTGGGCGAATCCGGGAACGCGGCCAGCCGAACACTTTCGGATTTGACCACTGCGTCCGAGTTGGCATCACACAGGGCAAGGTTCGTTTCCTAAGCGAGAATGACGCAGTCGTTCTTCGATCGATCAACACTCTCAGAGATGCCGCCCAGCATCACCTCGTCGACCTGTCTGAGCAGCACCTCTACATCCATGCACAAGCTGGTCTCACTCTATTCCGGGCAATCATGAAGGACGCCCTGGACAGGGACCTCAGATCGGAGTTACCCGATCGCGTGCTCCCGCTTTCAACTACGCCACCAACAGATCTTGCGACTCTGTTCGACACCGAGGTGCAAGCGGTCAAAAAGTTGCTTGAACCTGGCAAACGGCAGAGATTGCAGGCAATGGCGAAACTGCGCGGTTTGGCAATCGTGGAATGGCGCGATAATCGGTGACACGAGACAGCCGAGTTCGGCGGACCTTTACAAGCTCGGTAGTGCGGCACTGCAAGGCAAGTCGTGGAACGAACTTTTCCCGGGCGTCGCAACGGTGAACTTCAGTGTCTCCGGCTCCGGACCGGCAATCGAACTTCGAATCACCAAGAATGAAGGAATCCCGATCAAACTTGTTCGCGATGATGCCGCTACCGGTGAGCCGGTAATCGCAGTAAAACGCGTCGACGAACTTGGATTCTATAGCCTGGGCCGAAACCAATTAGCCGAAAAGGTCGGTCTCAGCCAGTCCCTCACGACAGCCTTCATATGGCATCTTGGTTTGAAGGATGATGCCGACTGCCATAAGGAAGTCGTAATCCGGAACTCGCGGTTCAATTGCTACTCACGAAACGCCGTTACAAGGATTCAGGAAGCTTTGACGACGGTGAATCCGGCCGACATATGGACAGCATATCGAAATCGTGATCGGCGCAAGCCACCTCGAGCCGCTGGGGCGGCACCTGTGATCCAGGAGCCGGTCCGTGGTTGACGATGTCGGTGTGACCGATGGCACCCGAACGGGACTCCGCCTGGATTTTTTGATGGAATGAGGGTTGCAGCCGCCGGTGGGCCAGAGCCCGGCGTCGATGAAACCCTGCAATGGATCGACATAGGGGTGGTCCGCTCGCCGTCGCAAATAGCACCGAAGTTCTGCCCGGCGGAGCGCGTTTGGCTTGGTTTCACGGAACATGAAGGCGCATATTTGCGAAGCAAAGGCGGTGAAACACGAATAGGTTCGAAAGTTGCTGTGCCAGGCTCACCCGCAACCAACTACGAGGTCAGGATGACGCTTGATCTAACGTAAGCGTCAGGCCAATCCAGGGTGAGGTCAGCTCCGGGATGCCGACCAGCGTGAGGGAGTTAGATCGACAACCTCGGATAGCTTCCGCTGATTGATACCCGGCAACGCCTTCATAAGGT
>Ga0182024_10004832_pt1 | contig 30637 bp, 26 predicted proteins | sample P32metaG_FD_120480 | JGI IMG/M metagenome (GOLD analysis project Ga0182024, IMG submission 120480) | Permafrost microbial communities from Stordalen Mire, Sweden - P3-2 metaG (Illumina Assembly) | ecosystem: Environmental > Terrestrial > Soil > Wetlands > Permafrost | place: Sweden: Stordalen... | reverse complement strand
GTTTGTTGCGCATGGAAGCAAGTCGATGCCTCCCGCTTCGGCTGAACTGGCTGCCGGCATTTCGGCGCTGTCGTCCGCCGTGCTCATTCTTTTAGTCGTGCAACGCTGGGGCGTGGAAAAGCTTCGAACAGCCACGTGCTGCGTACTTGTCGTGCTGCTGCTGTTTCTCTATGGCGTTGGGCCATTTTTTGGGATTCCGGGAATCGAGGCCAGCAAGCGCACCATAGAGCTTTTAGATCGCTCGTACTCTGCGCGCCCTCTGGCCGAGCGGCTTTCCACTTTTGTGCCTGCGAGTGAAACCGTTGCCGTATTCCGGGTTAAGCGCGATATGGAGTACGGTCTGGCCTTCTACAGGAACCACGAAGTAGTCAACTATGACGAAGTGGGCGTACCGGCGGAAGAGCACATCCTGGTGGTACGGGTCGCAGGCAAGGGTGGTGTCGATCTGGGTTCTCAGGCGGCGCTGGGTGAGTATCTTGAAGGCCGGCACTACGAACAGCTCTTCACCTGGCCGGAACAGGAAACGGTCGTCTACCTCGTGGGGAGCAGGCAATGAATTCGATCGAGAATACCGATTCGAATGGCTCGCCGGCCATCAGGCCCAGATAGGGAATCTGAACCCAAAGCGCCCGAGTCTAACCGGAGATGGCAGAAATCTGGTTCCTCCGATGAATCTGTTTCGGGTGAGAAGCAAGAACTGCTGTATCCTTTTTCACAATCCCCAACTGGATCGATGGGGCTACCCGAAAAGTTTCGAATCACGACGACTGCGCGGAATTCCGGTATTTCGAATGGCATTGCTGCAGCGAGTCAATATTGTAACCGTCCTGGAATCTGAGGAATAGCATGGCTTCGAGTCTTTCGCTCGAAATCCTGGATTTGCGGCACTTCGCTGCACCGATGCTGCGCCCGGTGCTTGAGGCGGAGAGCTTGGTCTGGCGCGAGCGTTTGAACTGGGACTATCTCGCGTCCGCGAAGCTTTTATTGCAATACCTTGATTCCCGTTCCTTACCGGGGTATGTCGCTGTTGATAGCGGTAAAGTTACCGGTTATATATTCTGCGTTTACGAGGACAGCAAGGCCGTCATCGGCGATGTCTTCGCGCTCCCCGAAGGGCTGCCGGGCAGGCTGGCGGGAGAGGCGTCAGGTTTTCTTCTCGGTGACCGGTCAGCCGGGCGCGAAGTCGAAGAAAGCCTGCTGCAAAGATTGCTGGAACTGCTGCTGCACTCCCCCGGTGTAGACCGCATCGAATCCCAGCTTTTGCTTCACCGGGATGGGGAGCATTCCGAGACATTTCGGCGGGCGGGCTTTGAGGTCTATCGGCGCTTGTATATGCGTCTGGGCCTGACTGAAAGTTCAGCGGAAGCGGTCACTGACCTGCCGCCTGAACTGGAGTTGCGTCCATGGCACGATCACGACCTCAATGCCGCGGGCCGGCTGATTGCCGAGGCCTATCGCGACCATCCTGATAGCCGTATTAACGACCAGTACCGGACAGTGCACGGCTCGCAGCGTTTCCTGCACAACATTGTGCGCTTTCCCGGGTGCGGTGTCTTTTCTCCCGAGGCATCTCACGTGGTGATGGAGCGAGGGAGCCACGAACCGATTGCGTTGCTGTTAGGTTCGCGTGTGAGTCCGCAATGCGGACACATCACGCAGATTTGCGTGCATCCCGCATATCGCCGCCTGGGCCTGGCGCGGATGCTCCTGCAGGTGGCTGAGGTTGAGTTCAGGAAACAGGGGATGACCGACCTGACACTTACAGTAACTGAAGCCAACATCAACGCCGTTGAGCTATATCGGGCAGAGGGCTATTCGCTGGCGCACACTTTTAATGCTGCTGTGTGGGTAAGGCCGTAGAGGAAACCTGCAGGCTATCTCGCGACAAAATACATCAGCCAGCTCAGAACGATTGCCGATCCCGCAAAAAGTGAAAAACACCACGCGCCATACTTGAACATGCGCTTTGGCGTATCGCGCTGGGTAATGGCGAACACCACCGAAACGAAGAGCGCGAACAGCAGGACTGCGGTGTAATGAGATGGTGAGAGAGTCATCGCTTCCTGCCGGTAAAGAGATTGTGCGCATCCACCGCGGCAATGATATTAAGCAGTCCTGCAACCACAATGAAACGGGTGCCGTAGTCGGCAGTAGTGACCTGCACGGTCTCAGCGCCAAGGCCGAGTTGACGGCTCACCAGATAGAAGAGTCCGCTGCCCAGATCTCCAGCCATACAGAGAATATCGAGGATGTCATGCGCGCTCGTATAGAGCTTGCCCTGCATTGCGATTCCCAGAACGAACATGCCGCCAATGGAGGCCAGCAGCAGCCCGCCGCGCACCCATTTGCGTTGCAGAAAATGCCCCGCACCGGGGAAGAGCCATCCAGCCAGCAGGGGGCCGTATTGAAAGCCAGGAGCGGCTGTGGTTTTCGGGGTCGATGTCGCCATTTCTTCTCGATTCTACCTTACACGCCCTACTGAATGCGTGCAGACGAAAGGGTTTGACGCGCGGATGTCAGGAATGCAGCGATGTGTTCATTAAGAAATTTTTCGTCGGCGGGGCTGGCTCCGGCTCCGGCTGGATGCCCCCAAAGGGACGGGATCGGCAGGAGCGTGCAATGCGGGATGAACTGCGCTTCGTAGCGCGCATCGCCAACAGGGAAGTAGAGGTCGGTTTCGGAGGGCAAGTAAAGAACAGGAGCCCGGATGCTGCCCAGCGCCTTCTGCAGGTCCCCGTGGAAGGCTGGAGTGGCGCCGACGTCGTGCTGTTCCCAGGTGCGCATCTGCAGAATCAGGTTGTTAGCGTCCGCGTGAGGAATGAAGTTCGTGCGGTAGTTGTCGATGACCTTGGCCAGGGTCGCGCCGGCTGGGGCGTCCGTCTTCCAGAGTTCCTGCCGCCACCATTCCTGCGAATAAAGCCATGCGGTCCAGACAAGAAAAAAGACTGTATGCCTTTCTCGGGCTCAACCGTATAGTCGCCGCCTTTGAAGGCCTCATCCGTGGTGATTGCGTTGATTTCGCTTTCGTTGCGCACGATTCCGTGGCCGTAGGTTTTCGCCGTGCCGGAGGTAGCAACGATGCAATCCATGAATGCGGGGTGCGAGACGGCCCACTGAAAGGCCTGCTGCGCGCCCATCGAAAAACCGATAACCGCATGGAGATGTTGAACGCCGAGTTCCTCCGTAAGCAACCGATGCACTGCCTCGACATTGTCGCGGATAGTCGTAACCGGGAAACGAGGTCCGTGGAACGGCTCCGGAGTATTGCTCGGTGACGAAGAGCGGCCATTGCCGAAGAGTTCGCTGGTGATCAGAAACTGGCGAGTGGGATCGAGAGCTTTGCCCGGCCCGATCAGCCATTCGTAGTCGTGCATATCCGCCATGTAGTGCGACGGCAGCAGGATCGCGTTGTCGCCCGCCGCATTGAGGTTGCCGTAAGTTCCGTAAACGATCTTTGCCTCCGGAAGTACGACACCACTCTCAGTGCGGAAGTTGTGAATCACAAACGAATGCTCGACCGGCTCAACTTTGGCGGGAGAGTTCTGAAGAGCCCCGTTTGCAACTGCGAGGCCGATGCGCGGTGAAAAGGCTATGAAGGCGAGTGCAGGCAATGCGAGATTCAGGATCTTCATGTGGCGTTCTCTCCGTTCAGGCGATTTGAAAGTTACCGCTGAGGACTGGGCAACTCAGGGAAGAGCGGCGGCTCGTTTCGATAGTGTGTAGCCTGTTCAAAATCGCATGCATAGCGGATCAGAGCAGCTTCGCTGAAGGCCGGTCCAAGGATTGTCAGTCCCGCTGGGAGGTTGCCGTGCGTGAACCCTATCGGAACCGTAATCGCAGGGAACCCGGATTGCGGTGAAAGCACCTGGCTGTTGTCGCCAGCCGGGCTGGTTGCATCGCCGACCTTTCGTGGCGCGTTGCTCCACGTTGGGTAGACGATAGCGTCAAGGTGATCACCGGCCATGGCGGCGAGCAAGGCATTGCGGAATGCGATTTTTGCCGGGTCGCGGTAGACGTCCAGGCAGGGGGAGCGCCGGTCGTCTTTCTTTGGCGCCGCAATCGCACCCTTGATCTCCTCCGCAATATACGGCAGGTAAAGCCCGGAGGCCACAATCGAAGCCAGATCGTGATAAGGTGCGCTTGGGTGTTTGGCAAGATAGGCATTCAGATCGGCTTCGAAGTCGCCGCACCAGAGATCTTTCTCCAAAGCCTCATAGCCGGGAATGTTGAAAGGATCGACCAGAGTCGCGCCCTCCAGCTGAAGCGTCTTGAGAGCTTGCTCGGTGACGGCCTTCACCTCCGGATCGGTGTCCTTAGTGTCGAAATACTGGCGAAAGACACCTATGCGTGCACCTTTGAGGCCGTGCCGGTCGAGTGACTGCGTGTAATCGAGGGTTGGATGATCCCGAACCATCGCGGTGACCGGATCGGCCGGATCTGGGCCTGCGACGACCGTGAGCAAAGCGGCGACATCAGCGACGCTTCTAGCCATCGGTCCGCCAACGTCGTTGTGGGCAAAGAGCGGAATGATGCCTGAGCGGCTGGTGAGGCCGATCGTTGGACGGATGCCGACCAGGTCGTTGTGCGAGGACGGTCCGCGTATTGAGTTCCCTGTGTCGGTGCCGAGCCCCGATTCGCCGAGGCTGGCGGCCACCCCTGCCGCGGTTCCTCCGCTCGAACCTGCAGGGACGCGAGTCAGGTCGTAAGGATTACGAGTGATGCCGGCGATGGAACTCGCTGTCAGATAAGGACTGAAAGCCCATTCCGCCATATTGGTCTTGGCCAGAATGATCGCTCCGGCAGCGCGAAGTTTGCTCACCATCGTGGCGTCACGCTCCGGCACGAAGCCTTTCATCGCCAGCGATCCGCCCGCAGTCTGCAGCCCCGCAGTATCGTAGTTGTCCTTGATCAACATGGCGATACCGCCCAATGGCGGCAACTTGTGAGTGGCGGCGAAGCTGCGGTCGCAGGCGTCTGCCTCAGCGAGCGCGTTGGGGTTCACAAGCACGATTGCATTTAGCCATAATCCGCCAGGACCGAGCGGCGTCTGGTCGTAGGCTTTGATGCGGGCGAGGTAGCTCTCCACGACCGCGCGGCAGGTAGTTCGGCCCTCGCGAATGGCCGCCTGGGTTTCAGCGATAGTCGTGCCGACAACGTTGAAGCTGCTCGCAGGCGAGTGCGATTGCGCCAATGCAGCGAAGGCAATGGGCAGGAGTGTTAGAGCCCCAGCCGCTTTGCGGATCTTCAAATACGCACCAGCTCCTGTTGGCGAGGTCCGGTGACCCATGCTTTGCCCGGAGCTGTGAGCATGTTGACTTCGCTGCGGACTCCGAATTGGGAGAAGGCGCTGCCTTGGAAGTCGGGCGGCAGATAGATGCCGGGTTCGACTGAGAAGCAGGTATTCGGCAGGATCAGGCGCTCGTCGTGCGCCTCCAGATTGTCCAGGTTGGCGCCCGAGCCGTGCAGTTCGGCGGCGATATTGTGCCCAGTGCGGTGGGTGAAGTATTCGCCGAATCCGGCGTTGCGGATCACCTCGCGGGCGTCGTCGTCCGGCTCGTATCCATGCAGGGTGCGGCCTGCCGCAAAGGACTGTTCGACAACCCGGATTGCCGCATCGCGAGCATCGCGGACGGCGGTGAAGACGTTCTGTTCCAGTTGGGTCGGCTCGCGGCCTATAACGCCAGTCCAGGTGATGTCGTAGTGGATGCTGGGGTTGCCACCAGCCAGTGATTCGGTCTTGCCCCAGATGTCGATGAGCAGGAAGTCGCCGTTGCGGATCGGGAGGGTCCGGTCGGCTGTGGGCTCGTAATGCGAGTCGGCGCTGTTGGGGCCGACGCTGACGTTGGGGCCGTTCTCCCAGACGAGGCCCTCGCGTCGCATGGCTTCGGCGAACCATTGGACCATGTCGTATTCGGTGATGCGGGCGGGGTTGCCGGAGGCCGGCCTTAGCACGCGTCCGATCTCGCGGAAGGCCTGGGCGAGAATGGAGTCGATCTTACGCTGGGCAACGGAGTGGCTTGCCATCTGCTCCGCAGTAAGGACGGCCTCGAAGTGGCTGACCAGGTCGGCGGAGGAGACGATCTCTTTGCCCAGCGAACGCAGGAACTCGACTGTGCCGGCGTCGACCATCGAGACGTACATGATGGCGTTCTTTGGTGAATACTGCATGGCGATGCGGCGTGCGCCGGCGAGCATGGTGTCGAGGCCCTTGCCCAGTTCCTGCCAGCTTGAGTAGACGCCTTTTGTGCCGGGGAGCGAGTCCAGTCGGCCGGACTCGATGCGATGGACCAGCTTGCGAGGTTCGCCGTGGGTTGGGATGAAGTAGTACCAGCGGCGCGTTACGTGCGCGTTGGGGTCGAGACCGAGGATGCGGCCGGCGATTGGGTCGCGATGATGATGGTCGTAGAAGAGCCAGCCGTCAATCGTCGATCCCTGAGGCGCGGCTTCGCGAAGAGCTGCCTGAATGGCTTCCAGTTGCATGGGAAAAGCATACGGCATCGGAGAGAATTGCCCGACTGGCAATCTATTTCAGGGCCATTTGGAGCGAACAAATGGTGAATCGGAACCCAAGAGGGGGGAGGGTGTGGGTATTTTGTCTGTAAACCATTGATATGTTGTAGGTTACGCGGATTATTATGCCCAATTAGGGCGGTATTTGCGCCACTTTTGTGCAGTTTTGTGTCATCTCGGAGAGATGAAAGCCGAGTCTCTGCCTTGCTCTATTGTGCTTCAGGGTAGGGAAATTTTCTGCAGCCCCGGCATTCATGGATGAGTGCATTGGCCTGAAGTCGACAGTTGAGCCTTGAACGTGCGTATCAGTGAACGCTAGCCGGCTTCGTCCGATCGTCAATCTCGTCGAATATTTTTTGTAATCATTCTAATTTCGAAGATCAGCTACCCTATGTAGTGTTCTATATTAAGCCGAGACCTGGGTTGATCGTCCACGGGTTCTCCAAGGGGTTCTTCATGAACAGAGGACTGAAGTGGAATCTGAGGATACTATGGGCGTTCGTGCTTGCAATCGCGGTTGCAGGCTGTCTTTGCGCACAGGACATCACTGGCAGTTGGCAGGGAACAATCACGACACCCCAGGGCACACCGCATCGCATCATTCTGCAGGTCATACACGGTGACAGCGTAGCGTTCAAGGCAAGGATCTACAGCATCGATCAGGACTTCACCGGCGATTGGGTCGACTCAATCGCCGTGCAAGACTCGACCGTAAGGTTTAAGGTGGGCATGCTCGAGCTTTCCTACGAAGGCAAGCTCAGCGCCGACGGCAAAACCATTACCGGCACATGGAGACAGGGCGGTGCGACCCCTTTTACCGTCCAAAAGACGACCCGGACAGCCGCGTGGCCCCTGCCCCCCGACCCTTCACCGCACACCGTGCAACTCGTCACCGTTGAGCCCGGCGTCCAGCTCGAAGTCCTCAACTGGGGTGGCACTGGCAGGCCTCTCATCTTCCTCGGCGCTCTGGGCGACACCGCGCACGAGTTCGACCAGTTCGCGCCCAAATTTACCGGCAAATATCATGTGTACGGCATCACCCGCCGCGGCTTTGGCGAGTCAAGCGATCCCACGCCTAACAACGACAATTATTCCTCCGACCGCCTCGGCGACGATGTCTTAGCCGTCATTGCTGCCCTTCATCTGGATAAGCCAGGCCTGCTCAAGCCAGTCCTTGTCGGGCACTCAATCGCCGGCGAAGAGTTGAGTTCTATCGGCAGCCGTCATCCCGAGAAAGTCAGCGGACTTATCTACCTCGAGTGCAGCGGGACTCACTCTTTCTACGATCGCGCCAACGGCGACCTGCATCTCGACATGATCGATGTCCGCAACAAGATCGAGCAGCTTCTGCCGGGCGGCGGCGACCCCTCCGGCCCGATCAAACCAACAGAAGCCCTGCTGGCCGCTCTGCCCCAGCTCGAAAAGGAGCTGCAAGATCAGGTGAAGCTGCAACAAGCCGTCGCGCCACCCACCCCCGTTCCCTCCCTGCCACCAGACCCGCACCCCACGACCGCAAGCGCCTTCGCCGCCATCGTCAGCGGGGAGCATCAATACACCGAGATCAAGGTACCCAGCCTTGCGTTCTTCGCTGTGCCACATGACCTGAGCAGGGTCTTCCCGGGCGACGCCGCTCGCCACGCCGCCGTTGCAGCAGCCGACCTCGAGAGGCAAACCAGACTGGCCAATGCCTTCGAAGCAGGTGTTCCCTCAGCCAAGGTCATCCGTCTGCCTAACGCGGATCACTACATCTTCCGCTCCAACAAAGCAGAAGTGCTGCGCGCCATGAACGACTTCCTCGGCAAGCTGCCTCAACAGTGATAATCGATCCGGTCAAAGGCCAGACGAGCGAAAAATCGCCAAGTCACTCATTGAGAACGAATAGATAACGTGAAGCCGGCTTGTGTTAGGCGCTATGAATCGTTTGAATCGAGCGTCAGGCTCGGGCTGGTAAGGATGGCTGGGCTGGAATAGGATGCGCCGTTAGGGCGCAAACAACTTCCCTTCAGCGCAAAGGCTGTGTGGGCATCAAGTATCCCACCCTTGCCGCAAAAGGCGCGACAAGGATGGGGCACCCATTTCTGTGGTGGACTAGGCGGCTTCAGAAGGCGACGGAGGCGGCTCTTGGGCTTACGCCGCTGAGTTCGGCGGCGCGGGCTTCGGCGTAGGCTGCTGCGCCGAGCAGGGCGGCGCGGCTTTCGAGGATTACCCGGACTGGCATGTTGACCAGTAGCTGGCTGAGGCGGCCCTTGTCGGTGAAGGAGCGCATGAAGGAGCCGTCTTTCAGCTTTTCGAGGATGCGTGGGGCGATGCCTCCGCCGACGTAGAGGCCGCCGATGGAGAGGACTTTGAGGGCGAGGTTGCCGGACTCGGCTCCGTAGGCGGAGACGAACATATCGAGCGTTCGTTCGCAGATCTCGCTTTTGGCGGAGAGGGCGAGTTCGGTGATGACGGCGTTGGGGTCTTCGGCGGCCATGCGGTCGCGCAGCCAGGCGGGCTCTTCCATGCCGCGGACGTCGCGCAGGAAGTCGTAGATGTTGGTCATGCCCATGCCGCTGATGACGCGCTCGAAGCTGACGCGTCCGCTGTACTTCTGCTTGAGGAAGCGCAGGAGGTCGATCTCGTCTTCGTTGCGGGGGGCGTAGTCGGAGTGGCCGCCTTCGGAGGGATACGGAGTATGCGACTTGCCGTTCCAGATGAGGATACCTTCGCCGAGGCCGGTGCCGGCGGCGATGAGGGCGCGGTTGCCGAGCTGGCTGGCGTCGCCTTCTGAGAGGGTGTAGATCTGGTCGGGCTTGAGCTCGGCGACGCCGTAGCCGTTGGCTTCGAGGTCGTTGATCAGGAAGACGTGTTCAATCTTGAGACTGCGAGCTAGCTCCCGGCTGTCGAGGGTCCAGGGGAGGTTGGTGAGGCGCAGGCGGCCGTCGCGAACTGGGCCGGGAACTCCGAAGCAGGCGGAGGTAGGCTGATCGCCGGCGAGGAATTCATGGACGATCTCTTCGAGACCGGAATAATCCTTCGCGGGGTAGCGTTCATCACGGTTGTATTTCAACTGTCCGTTGGTAAAGTCGTACAGCGCCAGGTGAACTTTGGTGCCGCCTACATCGCCTGCAAGAATCATCGAGCCCTCTCCAAGTATCCTTTGCCGTCTGCGCCCGTGGGCGGAAGCTGCGCTGCGGCAGCCTTGTCCAAAATCAAAGTGAGTATACCGCTTGCGGGCCAGATGAGTTGCGAGGGCAGGCTTTCGACGTCTTTAGGGCCGAGAAAGACATCGTGGAGCGGCTTGGCTTTGTCCGCGCCGCCGATGAGGAAGAAGACTTCGCGGCCGTGATTGATGACCGGCCAGGTGAGTGTAACGCGCCAGGTGTCTTTCTGGGGAACCTGGTTGGCGACCACGAGGCGGCCCATCTCGTGGATGGCTTCGGTGTGAGGGAAGAGTGAGGCGGTGTGGCCGTCGTCTCCCATGCCTAGGGTGACGATGTCGAAGCGGGGGGCCTCTGCGCCTTCGAGGCGAAACGAACGGCGCAGGTCGTATTCGTACTCGGCGGCGGCGACTTCGGGCTCGAGTTCACCCTGAATGCGGTGGATTTGTTCGGGGCGCAGGCCGACGTGGTCGAGCAGCGCTTCGCGGGTCATGCGGTAGTTGCTCTCTGGGTGGTCGGGAGGAACGGTGCGCTCGTCGACGAAGAAGAGTTCGAGATCGTGCCAGGGCATGCGGTTGACGAAGGGATGCGCCGGGTCGGCAAGCAGAGCAAAGGTGGCCCTGGGGGTCGAGCCTCCGGAAACTGCAATGCGGACGCGGCCTCGGGCGGCGACGGCTTCTTCGGCCAGCTCAACGAATTGCAGCGCTGCGCACCAGGCGAGGGCGGCGGAGTCTGGTTCGACGAAGTAAGTGATGTGCAGCTTCGATGACATTTAGGCTCCGGAGTAGGGGTTAGTGTGAGTGTGAGGTGCGAGTGGTTTGGCTTTTCACACTCCACACTTCACACTCACACTGTCTTCTTAGGGTTTGCGCCAGGTGTGGCCATCGCGTTTGAGCAATTCATCGGAGCAGTCGGGGCCCCACGAGCCGGCTGCGTAGTTTGGAAAGCTCTCAGGCTTTTTGTCTGCCCAGGCTTCGAGAATCGGGGTGTAAAGAGCCCAGGTGGTTTCAACGCCGTCGCGATGGGCGAAGAGTGTCTGATCGCCGATCATGGCGTCGAGGAGCAGGCGTTCGTAGCCGTTGGCGGATGATTTTCCGAATGCTGAGGCGTAATCGAAATCCATATTCACCGGGCAGACGGACATGTTCTGGGTGGAAGGCACCTTGGCGCCGAAGCGAAGCGAGATACCTTCGTCGGGCTGAATGCGCATGGTGATCACGTTGGGCTGGATTTCGCCACACTTGCCTGATGCATCGCCACGATTGAAGATCATCATCGGCGGCTGTTTGAATTGGATGCTGATCTCCGTTGCGCGCTTGGCCATGCGCTTGCCGGCACGCACGTAAAAGGGAACGCCAGCCCAGCGCCAGTTGTCGATCTCGAGTTTGACCGCGGCGTAGGTTTCAGTGCGGGAATGGGGATCGACGCGATCTTCGGAACGATAACCGATCACGTCGCCGCCACCGATCTCGCCCGGGCCATACTGGCCGCGGACGGCATTGGTGATGGGGATAGCCGGGATCGCCTGCCAGACCTTGAGCTTTTCAAGGCGCACACTTTGCGACTCAAAAGACATGGGCGGCTCCATTGCTACGAAGGAGAGCAGTTCCATGACGTGATTCTGAACGACGTCGCGCAGGGCTCCCGCCTTCTCGTAAAACGGGCCGCGACCTTCAACGCCCAGCGTTTCAGCGGCTGTGATCTGGACATGGTCGATGTAGTTGCGGTTCCAGACCGGCTCGAAGATGCCGTTGGCAAAGCGAAAGACGAGGATGTTCTGAACGGTTTCCTTGCCCAGATAGTGATCGATACGGAAGACCTGACGTTCGGCAAACACCGCGTTCACATCGCGATTCAACTCTTTGGCGGATTCGAGGTCGTGTCCGAAGGGCTTCTCAATGACTGCGCGAACAATGCCCTTCGCGGGTTTGGACAGGCCCTTGGCACCCAGGTTCTCGATGATCTCGGTGAAGTATTCGGGGGCCGTTGCGAGATAAAAGAGACGGTTGCCGCCAATGCCCAGCTCTTTTGCGATCTTGTCGAGCTCGGTCTTGAGGCCTTCGTAGCCGGCGTCGTCGTCAAAGTTCATGGCGAAGTAACGAACCTTCTTTACGAAGTCTTCGAGCTTCGGGTCGCCTGCCGTGCCGCCGCCGAACTCAATAATGCCTGCGCGCATGTCGGCGGCGAATTCTCCGCCGAGGGGGCGGCGTGCGACGCCGACAATGGCGAACTCTTTGGGCAGCAAGCCATGTTGTTCGAGGTGAAAGAGCGCGGGCAGCAGCTTGCGCTTGGTCAGGTCACCGGACGCGCCAAAGATCACAATGATCGTGGGCTCAGGGATGCGTTCTTTGCCGGTTGGAACTTTGGAGAGATCTTCGGGACTGATATTCAACTGTGCTGTGGCCATTTTATTGCCTCTTGGAGCAGCTACTTGCTGCCGGCTACCTGCCTCCAGCTCGATGCGGAGGCTTGAAGCGATTGGGGTATCCCTCCCTTGTCGCGATGAGACTGCGCCAAGGATGGGGCACCCGGTTTTGTGGTATTACTCGCACCCACATCTCAAAGGCGAGATGTGGGCACCCGGCATTCAGTCTTTCTTGACCGCGTGGCCGCCGAAAGCGTTGCGCTGGATCGCGACCATGCGGTCGGTGAAGTTGTTTTCTTCGCGCGAACGAATGCGGCGAATCAGCGATTCGGTAATGATTGGCGCAGAGACGTTGAGGTCGATGGCTTCGAAGACCGTCCAGCGGCCTTCGCCGGAGTCGGCAACGTAGGCCTCGAGACCATCGAGCGTCGGATTTTTGGCGAGTGCTTCTGCCGTGAGGTCGAGCAGCCATGAGCGAACAACCGAGCCGTAGCGCCAGATTTCGGCAATCTGCGGCAGGTTGAGGTCGAGCGACTCTTTCTTCTCGAGGATGGTGAAGCCCTCGGCGTAGGCCTGCATCAGGCCGTACTCGATGCCGTTGTGCACCATCTTTGTGAAGTGACCGGCGCCGGAGGGACCCACGTGTCCCCAGCCCTTGTCGGGCGCGGGCGCGAGCGCTTCCCAGATGGGCCGGAGGTGCTCGACTGGCTCCTTGTCGCCGCCGATCATCATGCTGTAGCCCTCTTTAAGGCCCCAGACACCGCCGGAAGTGCCGCAGTCCACGTACTGGAAGCCCTTGGCGGTGACTTCTCCATGGCGGCGGATGGTGTCTTTGTAGTTGGAGTTGCCGCCGTCGATGATGATGTCGCCGGGGGAGAGAAGCTTCTCCAGCTTGGCGATGGTCTCGTCGACAGGGTCGCCCGATGGAACCATCATCCAGACGGCGCGAGGAGCATCCAGCTTTTTGACCATGTCTTCGAGGCTCGATGCGCCTACGTTGCCGGATGCTGCAAGCCTGGCTACAGCTTCAGCGCTGAAGTCGAAGCCCACTACCTGGTGGCCGGCGAGGCGAATCCGCTCCGCCATGAATCCACCCATCTTGCCCAATCCGATTAGTCCTAGTTGCATTTGCTTCTCCTTTTAGTTCTCGTTTCGCGGGTAGAAATTTTCAAGTGTGAGTGTGGAGTGTGAGTGTGGAAACCTCGCGTGTGGCGATACTCTTCATCTTTGGCCGATCTGTTCTTCACACTTCACACTCACACTGTTTTTCTCAGAGAATTCCTAGTTGGTTCAGGTCGCTGCGAAGTTTCTCTTCGCCCAAAAATTGAATGGCATGTATTCCAACGGCCGCTGCCGCATCGGCATTGCCTTTGCGGTCGTCGATAAAGATGATTCGCTCCGCCGGTACTCCGAGAATGTCGACGGCGCGCCGGTATATCTCTGCGTCGGGCTTTCTCATGCCGAGGTAGCAGGAGCTGAACTGAAAATCGAGATACTGTGTCAGGTTGTATTTCTTCATGCGGTATTCATGCAGCAGCCGCGACTCATTGTTGAGCAGGCCGACCAGCCACTTACCGGTTGCGGCAACTTCGGCAAGAACTCCCATTGCGTTGTCAGGAATCGGCACGGATTGCGCTTTCATTTCTTCGATGAATTCATCGGGGGTAAAGCTTCTTGATTCGTAGAAGAGTACCGCATTGAGGTAGTCGTTTACGGTGATGGTGTCGCGCTCCAACGCGTCGTAGGGCGCGGGATGACGCGCCTCGAACTCCGCGCGATCGACGCCGAAGTGTTGCAATACCTCGGCGCGTTCCTTGTGATCCCAGCCGTTGGTCAACATTACTCCTCCAACGTCAAAGAGGACTGCGTCGAATTGGGAAGGCGACGGACCTGCGGGATTGGACATGCGCGAAGTACCTTTCGGAAGAGTCAAAAAGTAACCGGATGCTGGAGAAGGATAAGTTGCAAACGAAACAGGAAACGGCAAGTTACACGAAATTCATCCGGAGTTATTCGGATTTCTACAAATCACGATGAGGCCGTTTTGGAATACTTGGCCTCGATCGCCAGGAGCTTCTTGTAGCGGCGGACAAAGCGTGGCTCGCTGGCCACGAAGTTAGCGGCGAGAAAGGCGTCCGAGACATCATGGGCGGTTTCCGTGCCGATGACGCGCGCGCCGAGGACGAGAACATTCATTTCGTCGTGCTCGACTCCCTGGTGCGCGGAGTAGTGGTCGTGGCACATGCCGGCGCGGATGCCGGGTATTTTGTTGGCTGCCACGCAGACTCCGACACCTGAGCCGCAGATGAGAATGCCGCGCGAGGCGACGCCGGCGTTGATGGCGTCGCCCACGGCTTCAGCAGCGTCTGGATAGTCGGAGGGTTCCGTCGAGTGTACGCCAAGGTCGACGACTTCGTGGCCTTTGGTGGAGAGGTAGGCGCGGACATCCTCTTTGAGAAGAAAGCCCGCGTGATCGGAACCTATTACCAATTTCATGGGTGAGTCCTAGTGTGAGTGTGAGTGTGAGTGTGAAGTGCGGAGTGGTTTGGCTTTTCGCACTCACACTTCACACTCACACTTTGTTTTCCTTACTTACCCAACAGTGCCTTCGCATGGGCTGCTACGTTTTCGGCGGTGAAGCCGAGTTCCTTTAGGACGGTACCGCCTGGAGCGGAGGCGCCGAAGCGGTCGAGGCCGATGACGGCGCCTTTGCCGCCGACGAGATACTTCCACCAGCCGAGGGTTGCGCCGGCTTCGATGGCCAGCTTGGGCACGCCGGGCAGCAGAATGGAATCGCGGTAGTCGGCAGATTGTTCGTCAAAGATTTTCCAACTGGGCAGCGAGACAACGCGGGCGGCGATGCAGGCCTCGGCGAGGAGTTTAGCGCCGCCGATGGCCTGCCAGACTTCGGCTCCCGTGCCGATCAGCACGATCTCCGGATTGGGTGCATCCTGAACCACGTAGCCGCCCTTGCTGACGCCGGCGTAGGTATCCACTTTCGCCGGGTCGAGAACGGGCAGATCCTGACGCGAGAGGGCCATGAACGACGGGCTGTTGCGCTCAAGGGCGATGCGCCAGGCGGCGGCGGTTTCATTGGCGTCAGCGGGCCGAAGATCTGTCATGCCGGGAGTGGCGCGCAGGGCCATCAGGTGCTCGATGGGCTCGTGAGTGGGGCCATCTTCGCCGACCGCGACCGAGTCGTGGGTGTAGACGAAGAGTGAGTGGATCTGCATGATACACGCGAGGCGGAGGGCCGGTTTGCAGTAGTCCGAGAAGACGAAGAAGGTTGAGCCGAAGGGGATCAGGCCGCCATGAGCGGCGATGCCATTGACCGCGGCGCACATGGCGAACTCGCGGACACCCCAGAAGACGTTGCGGCCGGTCGGGTCGACGTGGAAGCTTGGGCTGTCCTTGAAGATGGTTTTGGTTGACGTGGTGAGGTCGGCCGCTCCACCGAATAGCTCAGGCACGGTCTTCTCGAGGGCGTTGAGCACCGCTCCACCGGCGTTGCGGGTGGCCTGCGGCTTGTCCGGCGGGAAGCTGGGGATTGCCTTTTCCCAGCCGGCGGCGCGCTCGTTCTTCTGGGTACGCTCGAACTCGGCGGCGAGCTCAGGAAATGCGGCTTTGTAGCCTTCGAAGAGCTTCTTCCACTCGGCTTCGTAAGCGACGCCTGCATCGACGGCCTTGCGCCAGTTGGCGAGGGCTTCTTCGGGGAGGTAGAAGCTCTGATCTTCGGGGAAGCCGAAGAACTTTTTCGTCGCTGCGATGGCTTCCGTGCCAAGAGCCTCGCCGTGGACCTTGTTGGTGCCGGCTTTGGGGCTGCCGTAGCCGATGATGGTGCGCACGCCGATGAGGGTGGGTTTGGTGATCTCGGCCTGACCCTCTTTTATGGCGGCTTCGATGGCTGCGATATCGTTGCCGTCGGCCACGCGAAGGACCTGCCAGTTGTAGGCTTCGAAACGGGCGTAGACATTTTCGCTGAAGCTCAACTCGGTAGGGCCGTCGAGGGAGATGAGATTGTCGTCATAGAGGAAGATCAGCTTGCCCAGGCCGAGGGTGCCGGCGAGAGAGGCCGCTTCGTGGGAAACACCTTCCATCATGTCGCCGTCGCCCATGATGCCGTAGGTGTGGTGGTTGACGATCTCGAAGCCCGGCTTGTTGTAGACCGCGGCGAGATGCTTTTCGGCGATGGCCAGGCCGACGGACATGGCGAAGCCCTGGCCGAGAGGGCCGGTGGTGACTTCAATGCCGTCGGTGTGGTGGTACTCAGGATGGCCGGGGGTCTTCGATCCCCACTGACGGAAGCTCTTCAGGTCATCGAGCGTTAGCTTGTAGCCGGTGAGAAAGAGGCTTCCGTAGAGCAGTGCTGAGGCGTGTCCGTTGGAGAGGACGAAGCGATCGCGGTCGACCCACTTGGAGTTCGATGGGTTGTGCTTCATCAGCTTGTGGAAAAGCACGTAGGCGACCGGCGAAAGGGCGATCGGGGCTCCGGGATGGCCGCTCTTTGCTTTTTCGACGGTGTCGGCGGCCAGCAGTCGCAGGGTGTCAATGGAAAGATGGTCAAGATCCTTGGCGATGTCGGACATAAGCGGGGGTATTCCTTTCGTGAAAGCGGGCCGATTGTGCGGCCGGGGTTTGCGAGGAGTCAGGGGAGCCACATCGTTCCACAGCCTGGGCGAACCGGCGGTGAGGTCGTCCCTTGCGTAATTTTAGTTCGCGCTATTCCTCGATTCGAATCTCGTAGTTGTACCCGAGCCAGTGATTTTCCTCTGGCCAGAAGAAAGTTAATGATAGCCGAGCGGGGTTTTGCCGCTCGTTCGGATTGATATCGGCGGAGAATCCGGCGCTGCCCAGGCCGCGGCTTTGCGTGGTCCTGGTGGTCTGCCAGTCGTCGTCCGACCAGACCAGTTCGAATCGCTTGTCAGCCAGGACGCGCAGGGTGGCGTTGGCCGTGATCGACTGAATTGGCCGGTGCTGGCTGAAGACTTCGATGCATTTCTCATGAGACCGGCCGTGATGGGCCGATCTGGCGTGCCCGTGCTCGGACTTGAAATGCCCATAACGTTGATAGACGGGTTCGATGCGGTCAAAGACCTGTCCATCGACGGCGGAGCGCAATAGCTTCAGGTATTCGGCGTGGGCCCAGACCAGGGGGCAGGCCGATCCTGCGGGGCCACCGATTTTCAGATGATCTTCGGGGCGGTCGGCGGCGTCCCATATCTGCTCGGGAAGCATGTTTCCCGGCGTTGCGTAGCCCTCGTAGGTCTTGATGAGACCGCTGATGTCGTGTCCGGCGGCCAGCTCGTAGTGGGCGCGTTCGCCGGTGAGCAGCGGCCATACGCGACCCTGCCCGAAGGTGTGGAATGGCCCGCCGTCGGAACCCTGTCCGTAGCCGTCCCAGTTGTAGCGCAGCCATCCGGGACCCTGGGGCAGGTCGCGCTTGAGCACGGCGTCGACGACCTTGAGCGAATCGATCATGAGCGGATCGTCGGCGCGTCGAATGCCGTAGCGGACTAGTTCCAAAAAACCGCCGTCGATGATCTCTCGCGCCTCGAATTCGTAGCGCGTGCCGGGCGGGCGATTGTTGATGTGGATCAGTTCAGTTCCCGGGCCTTCGCGGTCGATCGCATCTCCGCTCTCCGGAGGGCGGATGCGCATGTAGTGACGCTTCACCTCGGGCAGCAGCACGCCATCGTTGGTGACCGTCCAGTCTTCGAGGTGCATCTCGATCCAATCGGCAAATTGCTCCAGAAATTCAGCCAGCTCAAGAGACTCGTGATCGCGGGAAATCTCCGCCGCGCAGATGAGGCCGCTGATCACCGCGGCGAGCGTCGAAGGCGAGTAGCCGGAGTTCTCCTCCCAGCGCTCCTGGTGTGTGATCGGCGCGTGCTGGACGAGGAATCCGGCAGCGCGTTCAATGAACGGGAAGACGTCCCAGTTGCCCAGGCCACCGGCCTTCCAGATGCGCCAGGTGAGTATGAGCGGGAAGGCGACTTCGTCGAGTTGTATGCCAGTCCAGTAAGGACGGCCGTCGATCCAGAAATTCTGCGCAAAGCTGCCGTCGGGCCGCTGCGTGCATGCCAGATAGACGAGGGCCCGGCGGGCCGTGTCTACCCGTCCGCAGGCCAGCAACGCCGTCGCGGTCTGCACCATGTCGCGGGTCCAGACCAGATGGTAGCCTCCCAGGTCGTCGTCGCCTTTGGCCTGTCCCCAGGGGATAGACGCGGAGGCAACGAAGGCTCCTGAATAGGTCTTGTCTTCGTGGGCCAGCAGGATATTGTGGCTGGTCTGCATCAGCAGGCCACGGTCGCCGGATTTGACGGCGAGGCGGTAGGGGCTGGCGGCGCGTTGCCATTGCTCCAGAAAACGCGCGGCGTTCTGGGCAAAGGAGAGGGAAAGGGCTCCCATGGTCTTCGACAGCGCGGAGTGGTGGCTGTCTCCGATACCCACTCCGAGGGTGAACTCACGGCCGCCGCGCATGTCCAGTTCGCCCATGAGGGCCAGGTTGCCGTTGGTCGCAGAGCCGAACTTCCAGTCCATTTTGAAGTTGTCGGTGAGGTCGCGCCAGCCGTCGCTGGCTCCGACGAATCCGCAACTGACCCCGGCGAACCCGCAGTCGGCGGACATGGCCAGCGTCCAGCGGTTCTTCCAGGCCATCAGCACCTTGCGCCCGGCCACATCGGCGACACGAGCAGAATTTCCAGCGCCGCCGCCATCCATATGCGGGGCTAGCAGGGCGTAAATCTTCAGTTTGTTCAGGAATTCGTCCGATCCATTCGGTCCGGCTTCAAGCCTCACGTGCATCAACACGACGCTATGGTGGGGGTCGCAGATGATTTCCTTCACCAGCTGGTAGCGGCCTTCTTTGTCAACATTGGTGTATCGGACGCCAAGGGCCTCGGGATGGATGTATTCGAAATTGGGAATCAGGTCGCGCTTCTCTTCGTGGACGAAGCTGTTGCCGTCGCTGATCAGCAGGCCAAGGTCGCGGGTCTGAGGATGGTCGATTGTTGGGTGGTAGATCTCGTTGAGGATGCCGTGGGATACGGTGAACCAGATACGGCTTGAGGCGGAGTAGGCGGTTCCGACGGAATCCTTGACGCTTGAGGTCCAGCGCGGCGCCATACCGGGGGCGCCAAAGGCCTCGCCCTGCTGATCGAGCCACCGATATAAGGAATCCTGGGGCGTTGCCTGCAACAAGTCCTGAATCAAGTTGAATCCTCCGGTCTACCTTTGTATGCCCTATAACTTGAACGAGCGATAAATTTATTCGCCCTATTGATTTTCCCGCCTATCCATCCTCTCACCGTCTGATGTCGGAAAGAGGATAGAAGTTCCTCAGAAGTTGCCGGTACCTTTCTGCTGGATAGTTGCATCTATGGAATAGCACCTTGTGCGCCGAAACCAAAAGCGGAATCGAGCGGCACACTCAGGAGAGCGAATCACGACGGGAATGGTTACCGCAATTCCGCTTTGCAAATGGCGGCCTGGGCCTGAGCGCAGGGCAGCCTCGCACCGTCCGACAGTACAATCCAAGTTGAGGAGAGATACCCGATGGCTTACGAACTTGCACCGTTACCCTATGACTATGCCGCTCTCGAACCTTTTATCGATGCGGAGACGATGAAGCTTCACCACGACAAGCATCATCAGGCGTATATCAACAACGTCAACGCCGCGCTGGCCAACTATCCCGAGCTGGCCGCCAAGTCTGTCGATGACCTGATAGCTGGCCTGGCTACGGTTCCTGAAGAGATTAAGGGGCCTGTGAGGAACAACGGCGGCGGCCACTCGAACCACACCCTTTTCTGGAGCATCATGGGTCCGGTGGGCACCGAGGGCATTGGCGGCGAACCGACTGGGGAGATTGCGGCTCAGATCAAAGCTGATTTTGGCGATTTCGAGGCCTTCAAGAAGGCGTTCAACGAGGCCGGAGTGAAGCAGTTCGGCTCAGGATGGGCCTGGCTGGTCTTCACCGGCGGCAAGCTCAAGGTGATCAGCACTGCTAACCAGGATTCACCGCTGACTCAGGGTCTTTATCCGATCCTCGGCAACGATGTCTGGGAGCACGCATATTACCTGAAGTACCAGAACCTGCGTCCGAAGTATCTGGAAAACTGGTGGAACGTGGTGAACTGGACGGAGATCAACAAGCGTTTCGCGAAGGCGAAGAAGTAGCAAAGGACAGGGAATAGGGACGAGGGACTAGGGAATAGATGCCCTTTTTCTTTACTCCGGCAACGCGTGGGGATGGGCTTTGGCTCATCCCCACTTTCCTGTTTTGCGCAACCCTTTGCGGGAAACCGTGTTCCTATCTCATAGGAGTAAATGTGAATGTGCGTACATAAAAAGATCAACCGGATTGGCCGCGCAATGTTGATGGTCACTGCCGGAGTGATAGCAGTCGGTTTGCTTGCCGCCCAGCTTCATGCTCAGAGCTTTACCCTCAGTCAGAATGGCAAAGCCGTGGGCACTGCCAGCCTGTCGATGAAGCAGGCAAATGGAGGTTTCGATGCGACTTCGGGCGCTAAGATCGATATGCCCGGCCTCAAATACAGCTTTAATGCGACCCAGATGCTCGACGGCGGCTACCACCTTACCAGCGTGCAATTGAATGGTTCGGTGAACGGGACTGCCGCGACAGTGAATACCGTGCCCCAGGCGCAGCAGTTCCTGATGAAGATCAATGCCAACGGCAAGGTCATCAATACGCCGCTGGAGTTGCATAAGCAGGCCGTCTTTTATCCGGACTTTGACCCCGCTGCATTGCAGGTGCTGCTCAATCTGGGCGCTGCGCACAACAATCGCGACATCTGGGCACTGATCCCCAAACAGACCGGTTCGGTTGCGCCTCTGCGCATTGTGACCAAGGCCGATGAGCAGGGGACGCTCGATGGGCGGGCGGTCACTGTACATCACCTCACGGTCATGCAGGATACAAGCACGACTGAGCTGTTCTCCGGTCCTTCGAATGAGTTGCTGCAGGCTGAGTGGACGGATGAGGGCTTTGCGTTGGTGCGACAGGGATTCAAGCTGACGCCGCCGAAGCGACCTAATGCGGCCCCTCCGGCGCAACCTAAGCAGCCAGTCCAACCGCAGCAGCCGGTCCAACCCCAGTAACCCCAGTAGTAGTACGCGAGGGGTTCGTGGCGTTCTGGCTAGACGGCCTTGCCCGCGGAGACTGCTGAAGCCCATGCCCACTGGAAGTTGAATCCGCCCAGATGGCCGGTTACATCTACTGCTTCGCCGATAAAGAAGAGACCCGCGACGTTGCGGGCCTCCATGGTGCGCGCTTGCAGGTGGTCGGTGTCTACGCCGCCGGCGGTGACTTCGGCCTTCTCGTAGCCTTCGGTCCCGGTCGGGTGGAGAGGATAGCGGTGGAGGCTGCGCTCGCAGACTTCGAGGGCTGAGTTTGTCCAGCCCTTTGGCGCGGCTACGTTGGCCAGATGCTCGGCAAGGCGCTGCGGCAGGTGTTCGCGCAAAGATTTGAGCAGGGTGGCGGCATCGCGGCGGCCGGCCAGGACCGGCGCGAGCACGTCACTGCCGGGGGCGAAGTCGATCTCTACCGGTTGCCCGGCTTTCCAATACGAGGAGATTTGCAGAATCGCCGGGCCGCTCAGTCCGCGATGGGTGACCAGCAGCTTCTCGACGAAAGCGGTTTTCGTCCCCGGGGTGCCGGCGCGCACCAGCGTCGAGACTCCGGCAAGCTGAGTCCATGAGGCTTCTTTCCCTGCCAGCAGCAGTGGAACGAGAGCGGGCCGCGGCGTGACTACGGCGAGGCCAAACTGCCGGGCCAGGTCGTATGCAAAGTTCGTCGCTCCGAGCTTCGGAATCGACAGGCCGCCGGTGGCGACCACGAGCGACTCCGCTTGAAACTGCCCCCTGGCGCATTCGATGAGAAAGCCTGCATGGTCGCGCTCTACGCGAATGCTGTGCGCATCGGCAACATGCTCGACATGTCCCCGCTCGCACTCGGCGAGCAGCAGGTTGAGGATTGCGTGTGCAGAGCGATCGCAGAAGAGCTGTCCCAGCGTCTTCTCGTGATAGAGGATGTTGTATTTCTCGACCAGTTCGACGAAGCGGCGCGGCGTATAGAGGGCCAGCGCGGACTTGGCAAAGTGTGGATTGGCGGAGAGAAACCGGTTAGGCTCGCAATGGATATTCGTGAAATTACAACGGCCTCCACCGGAGATGAGGATTTTTCGCCCCGGCAGGCTTCCGTGGTCGAGCAGCGCTACTCGGCGTCCGCGCTGACCTGCGACTGCTGCGCACATGAGCCCGGCGGCCCCGGCACCCAGCACGATCACGTCAAATTTCCGCGGAGACGCGCTCATTCCGTCTTCGCAGTCATCGGGGCGGATGGCAACGGAAATTGCGATCGAATCAGCGCCAGAGCCTCTTCACAGGAATGAATGGAACCCTCGAGTTGCGCCTCTTCGACGGCATGCAGCATGGTCTTGAATGCGGTGCCCGGCTGGTAGCCCTCGGCGATCAATTCGCGCCCTGTAAGCAGCGGCGTTGGCCGTACCTCTTCGGCGGGCATGGTCTCGTAGCGTTCGCGGGCAAACTCGTAGTGGTCGAGGTTTCCGCTTGAGGCCATGCAATCCATCCGATGCAGAGCCAGATGCTCGGGGAAGCGCTCAAGGCGGAAGAATCGCTTGAGCGTCGCGGCTTTCATGTGCGGTGTGTCGGCAAAGCGCATGTGGTTCTGGATCAGGGCCAGAATCTGCGCTGTCTCATCGTTTGAGAAGCGCATCCGGCGGCAGATATCGGCGCCAATACGGACTCCAATCTCGACATGCCCGTTGAAGCGAATGCGATCACCGGGGCCTGACGGCGGCTGAAAGGTCGCGGGCTTGCCGATATCGTGCAGCAGGGCGCCCCAGGCGAGGGTCATCGAGCATCCATGCTCAAGCTGATCCAGCAGCATCAGCGTGTGAATCCAGACATCGCCCTCGGGGTGATACTGCGGGGGCTGAGCTACACCCTTGAGCTTTGTCACTTCGGGAAGTACCTCGGCGAGCAGTCCGGTAAAGTCCAGCAACTCGAAGGCGCGTCGGGCGTGACCCTCCGTCAACATGCGGGTGAGTTCGTCGCGAATGCGCTCATTGCTCACGCCGTGAATCTTTGGAGTAAGAGCACACATGGCGGACTGCGTGGCCGGTTCAATCTCGAATTCGAATCGAGAGGCGAAGCGGACGGCGCGCAACATGCGCAGGTGGTCCTCTTCAAATCTCCGTATGGGATCGCCGATGGCGCGGATCACTCCAGAGTCCAGGTCGGCAAGTCCGCCGACATGGTCCAGGACGGAATCGCGAAGGCTTGCGAGGGTGTCTCCCGAGTCGGAGAGCCCAACTGCGAGACCATCGAGCAGCAGTCCGTTGATGGTGAAGTCGCGGCGCTGAACGTCTTCCTCAGCGCTCGTGGTGTAACGCACAGCGTCGGGGTGGCGGCCGTCGGAATAGGCTCCGTCGGAGCGGAATGTCGCGACTTCGGTAAGCGTGGACTGGCTGTCGAATTCCGCCGCGACGAGCACAACTCCAAAGTGCGCCCCCACTGCGAAGGTCCGAGGGAAGAGGTCGAGGACAACGTCGGGGATAGCCGATGTTGCTACGTCATAGTCTTTGGGATCGCGGCCGAGCAGCATATCGCGCACGCATCCGCCGGCGAGGTAGGCCTGGTGACCCTCTTCGCGCAGCTTGCGGAGAACGGCCTGAGCGGCTGCGAATTGAGGATTCGGCGAGAACATGGCCTCTTCATTGTCTCTTAATGCACACGATTACGAATCGCTGCAGAATTACTCGTCGAAGTGACCAAGGTTGAGCAGGCAGGGTTTGCGGAAGTTCGTATCGTGTGGGAGCAGCAAAAATGGGCAGTACGCTTACTTCACCGATTGCAAGTGGGTAGCTCTGTCGAAGCAGCTCCGATGTCTCAAACAGGCTGGCAAGTCAGAAAAGCCAAGCCAGGAAAGGCAAATCAAATGACGTTAGTGATTATCATCCTGTTGATCTTGATTCTCGGAGGAGGCGGCGGATATTACGGGCATAGCCGCTGGGGCTACGGCGGCGGCGCAGGCATCGGCCTGGGCACGATTTTGCTGATTCTGCTCATCGCTTATCTCCTAGGTGCTTTCTAGCCAGCCTTCCATTTCTCCGAGCTTCCAACCTGTCAACCATCACGTTCAGCTTCCGTGTTGGGTAAACTGGAAGCTTATGGGTAGTGGGCTTATTCTGGGCATTGAATCCTCATGTGACGAGACAGCGGCGGCAGTAGTCGAGCGGGGAGCGTTGACGCGCTCCTCGATCGTCGCTTCGCAGATCTCTACTCACGCCCCTTACGGCGGGGTGGTGCCGGAGCTTGCCAGTCGCGAGCATCTGCGCAATGTGGTGCCCATCATGCGAGCGGCCCTGACTGAGGCCGGGTGCGGCCTCTCCGATCTTGATGCTGTAGCGGTCGCCAGCGGTCCCGGTCTCGCGGGCGCATTGCTGGTGGGCATTACCTATGCCAAGGCTCTCGCCTTTGCGGAGGGCATTCCGTTGATCGCGGTGAACCACCTCGAGGGTCATATTCACGCCGTTCTGCTGCAAAGCCGGGAATCGTTTCGCCAGCAACGGTTAACCGCACAGCTCGGTATGCCGGGGGAGGATGATGGCGCGTTGCCCATGCCTGCGCTGGCGCTGGTGGTTTCGGGCGGACATACGCATCTCTATCTGGCGCGCCCTCCGGTTGCAGGAGCAGAGGTGGGCGCATGGCACTATTCGCTTATCGGGCGCACTCTGGATGATGCGGCAGGTGAGGCCTTTGACAAGGTAGCGAAGCTGCTCGGCCTTGGCTATCCAGGCGGACCGTGGATCGATCATCTGGCGCAGTTCGGCAATCCAAAGGCAGTACCTTTCGGGTTTGCGCAGATCAAGACCAAGGCCCATCTCGAAGGCAAAGCGCCGCGTACCAAAGGCGCGCGGACTGCTCCGATCGCCGATCTGGATCGTCATTTTCTGTTCTCGTTTTCAGGGATCAAGACCGCGGTGCTGCGCTATGTGGAGGTCCATGGAATGCGGGCCAGTTGCGAGGCCCGGCAGCGGGCGCTGATGGCGTTGCCGAATCCGACGTGGAAGGATGCACAGGCCCTTTGCGATCAGCAGACGCTGGATTTGATTGCGAGCTTTCAGCATGCGGTGGTGGGCGACTTGTTGCGCAAGACTTTTGCCGCGGCGGAGGCTGTGGGTGCGGCTTCGGTGCTGGTGACGGGTGGGGTGGCCGCGAATCGCGAGCTGCGTGTGCGGTTTACGGCTGAGGCTGCGGAACGCGGTTTGCCGGTGGCATTTCCAACGCTGGCGCTCTCGACGGACAATGCGGCGATGATTGCGGCTGCGGCGTGGCCACGTTTCCTGGCGGGTGACTTTGCTTTGATGAGTCTTGAGGCTAGTCCGCGTCTGACTTTGGGATAAGCGTCAGACCGCCACTTTGGGTTCAATAAAATGGGCTGCCCCGAAGGGCAGCCCAAGATCGTTCAGCTCATCAAGCGGGGTGGTTATTGCGCTCCTGGCGAGCTTTCCTGATGGACGCCGATTGAGTCACCCGAAACTACAAGCTCAACGCGCCGATTCTGCGCGCGACCTGCGTTGGTTGAATTGTCTGCGATCGGATTGGTCTTGCCGAAGCCTGCAGCCGTGATGTTATTGTCCTGCACGCTTTGTGAAACGAGATATTCGCGAACGCCGTCCGCTCTCTGTTCCGATAACTTCTGGTTGTATTCATCGGAGCCGATGTTATCGGTGTAGCCCTCGACCTGCATCTTCAGGTTAGGGTAGGCGAGTAGGATTCCGGACACCTTGGCCAGCTTCTCGCGCGCCTCAGGCTTCAACGTGTATTTGTTGAAGTCGAAGAGCACGTCAGACATGTTCACGATGAGACCGCGAGCTGTCTCCTTGGTCTGGAGAACCTGGTTCAGCTGATCCTTGAGCCGTTCACGCATTTGTTCTGTTTGCTGAGTGGCCTGTTGCGCACTTGCTTCAGCGGCTTTCTGTGCATCGCGGGCCTTCTGTGCGCGCGCTTCGGCTTCCGCTGCGGCGGCTTCGGCCTGTGCACGTTGCGCTGCTTCCTGCTGCTGGGCTAGCTGCGCCTTCTGGGCATCTGCCTGCGACTGCTGCGCGGATTGCTCGGCATCCTGACGAGCCTGCAACTGGGCTGCGTCATCTTCCGCCTTCATCTTGCGAATGGTGATGATGCGGGCGTCCTCTGCCGACTGCACTGCCTCGCGAGCGAAGGTGATGGTCTGTTTGCGGTTGTCCTTGCGCATGTCGAGATCCTGCGCGTTTTTGAGGGCTGTCTTCGCTGTCGCGAGCGTGTCGGTGGCGTAATGACCCGCCCCTGCCGCTTCGGCAATCTGCACGGCATTCACGGCTTCATACAACTCAAGGGGCGAACGTTCGTCGCGCCTGATCGGATTCATGACCGTGTGCTTTCCGGCAGTCTCAGCATAGGCGCCCCGCGGAAGCAGCGAGTAATGTGCGTTTATCTGCTCAATCACGCCTTCTGTCTTATCGTCGATGACAAAGTTCTGCATCACTACAAGATCGCTTGGCATGGTCACTGCGTAATAGGGCTCCGCGGTGATGATCAAGCCGAATGCCTGAAGATTTGCAGTGACGGTGATCTGATTCTTATCCTTGGATCCGGAGGGCAACACTTCGCCCAGATTCACTGGCCGTCCCTCGGGCGTAATCGCCCACAGGACGTAGGTCAGGTACTCGTTACCGAATCCATTTGCCGGTGACAGACCTTGGAATTCTGCGTTGATCACCGTTCGCCCACCAAGTCCTTCGACTTTGGCTGAACCTTTTGCCTGAGGAAGCAGGCTTGTGCCCTGGAAGCCTATCTTCGTCGCGCTCTTGCGATGAAAATAGTTGATCGCCGGAATGTCGCGGCCAACCACTTGAATTTTGAACAGTGGAACGCCGTCGCTCATCTCTGCCTGAGGTTGTTGAGGCTGACCCTGCTGCTGAGTTTGTGCGGTCGGGTTCGGCTCCTGCGCTGCCATCATGCCGCATCCGCCCGTTAGTACCACTAATGCTGCTGCGCATTGCCAATGTATCTTCATCATAGCTTTCCCACTCCTTTGTTCCGCATGTTCCGCAAGACTTCCAGTCTGACAAGAGTTGATTGCATGAAAAGATCGCAATCCCAGGGAACTTACTAATATAAGTGGATGCCGCATGGCTAAGCTAAGTTGTACGCGGCAAAAATGATAAATGAACTCAGAGATGAGATATAGCATCCACGCCATAATTTAATGGTTTTTTGTAAAGGCAAATTTGGATATGCAGGCAACCAATTTAGTTGTGGCTTAATAATATGTTCTAAATAGAACACGTTGTATCTTTCGCCTGCGGACAAGCCGGTGGATATTTAGAAGGGCTGACCGCAGTCTCGGCCGGGCAGGGCTCCGACTCTCCCGCTGATACAATCGAAAAGGCGCCGAATACCTGTACCCTGGCCGTATTCCCGGCAAATTTTTGAATAACGAGTAAGCTTCCTGACAGATGACTCTTCGCTTATACAACACCCTCAGCGGACAAGTGGATGAGCTCGCCCCCGCGGATGGCAACGAGCTGCGCATGTACGCATGCGGCCCCACGGTCTATGACTACGGACATATCGGAAATTTCCGGACGTTCCTTCAGGTGGATGTTTTGCGGCGCTTTCTGCATCTTGAGGGCATAAAGATTCGCCACGTGATGAATATCACCGATGTGGATGACAAGATTATCCGCAACGCCGCTGCGGCTGGAGTTCCGATCGGGGAGTACACGCCTCGCTTTGAGAAGGCGTTTTTGGACGATCTGGACGCGCTTCAGATCGAACGTCCCGAGATTCTTGCCAGGGCGACTGAGCATATTCCGAAGATGGTGGAGCTGGTGGAGCGATTGCAGCAGGCCGGCGCTGCCTATCGGACGGAGGATGGTTCGTGGTACTTCCGGCTTGCTGCGTTTCCCGAATACGGTAAGTTGAGCAAGAAGGATCTTGAGGGCATTACCGACGGGGCGCGCGTGGATGTGGACGAGTACGAGAAGGACTCGGCGCGCGACTTTGCCATCTGGAAGGCGACCAAGGCGTCGCAGCCGGGTCAGATCGAAGAGACATGCTGGGAGACCGAGATTGGCCGGGGTCGTCCAGGCTGGCATCTGGAGTGCTCGGCGATGGCAATGGAGTATCTTGGCGAGAGCTTCGATCTGCATGCCGGCGGCGAAGACCTGATGTTTCCGCATCACGAGAATGAGATTGCGCAGTCGGAGTCGGTCACGCACAAACAGTTCGCGCGGCACTGGTTCCATGTGCGTTTTCTGCTGGTGGATGGGCGCAAGATGTCGAAGTCGCAGGGGAATTTCTATACCCTTCGCGATCTGCTGCTGAAAGGCTACAAGGCCTCCGCGATCCGGCTGGCTCTGATTTCCGTTCCATACAGGCACCAGTTGAACTTCACCTTTGAAGGGCTGACGGAGGCGACCAACGCCATCGATCGCTTGCGAACATTTGTCGCCAGGCTGAAGAAGGCTGAATTGGCTGAGGGTACGACTCCTGCTTTGCAAGCTGCTGCGGACAAGGCTGAGTCCGCGTATATCGCTGCGCTCGAAAACGATCTGAATACCGCCGAGGCGCGCGCGCCGATCTTTGATCTGGTGCGAACGGTAAATTCGGCGCTCGACCAACTTACGACCGGCGCGGGCACGGTGTTCGCTGGGGATCGCGAGCGGGTGCTGTCAGTTCTGGGGAAATTCGATGCGGTTTTCGCGGTAATTGCCGACAATGATGCTGAACCGACCAAGGCTGCACTGGCCTGGGCGGAAGAGCAGGGCCTGCTGGATATGGTTGCGCCGGAGTTGCTCGTCGGGCAGGGTTTGACAGACGAAGAAGTTGAGCATCTGATTGCTGAGCGGAACACGGCCCGGAAGCAGCGCAATTTCCGGCGGTCAGACGAGATTCGCGACGAACTGGCGGCCAAGGGCATTGTGATCGAGGACGCCAAGGACGGCGTTCGGTGGAAAAGGAAGTAGCGGGGCGGGTTAGAGATGGAAGCGAACGAAGCAAGCGAATTGCAGGAGCACGCCGAGCATGGAGCGCATGAAGCGTCTATGCGTCCGGTGGCGTTTACGATGTCTGTACTGGCGGTGCTGGTGGCGATCACGACAGTGCTGGGCCATCGCACCCACACCGAGGCTGTGCTGAACCAGAACAAGGCTACCGACCAGTGGAATTTCTACCAGGCAAAGAAGATCAGGTCGAACGACACCTTCCTGGCGGCGGATCTGCTATCGGTGATGACCGTTGCCGATCAGGATAAGGCCAAGAAAATTGCCAAGGGTTACTCCGACCACCAGGAAAAGTGGACAGAGGACTTGAAAGAAGAGCAGGAAAAGGCTGAGGCGCTTGAGACCAAGGTTGAACAGGCCGAGGCTCGCGCCGACCGCTTTGACCTCGGCGAGGCTCTGCTCGAGATTGCGCTTGTGGTTTCGTCGATCACACTGCTGACGAGGAACCGGCTTTACTGGCTCCTGGGGCTGGCCTTCGGCATAGGTGGAATCCTCTCGGCGGCTTCTGTCCTCCTGCTCCACTAGGCTCATGTCCTGCGCTCCTCGTTCACCTTTACGTTCAGCTATTTTGCTCCGGAACTGGTTACTTACCTCTCATTGCCCGTGATAGACTCGCCGCATCATGGCTATCTCATCGGTCCCGACCGCAGCGGCGGTTTTATTGCTGGCGAGCGTCTTCGCAGCGCACAGCATTGAGGCGCAGGATACGAACCCGTCTGCACCAGCGAAAACGGCAGCTGCGGAACCAGCCGTCTATAAGAGCGACCTGGGATTCAGCTATGGTTATCCGTCCGACTGGGAGGTTGTCGATACCAAGCCGATGATGCCCTCGCTCAAGTTGCAGGAGGAGCAAAAGGCGACCAATGACATGGAAAAGCGGGGGGCGGCCTGCACTCAGATCGGGCTGTTGGCCAAGCATGGCAATCCTGCTTCCATCCTGATGACTATGGCTCTGCCGTACGACTGCTATGGGACGCACTTTGCGGCAAGTGATTTGCCGGGGTTTGGTACTGGCGTCTCGTCCGGATTGAAGCAGAGCTTCGACATCAAAGATGAGCGGTACTCGGCGTACAAATCCGGCAGCCACAACCTCTGGATTGAGCGCGCCAAGGGAACGGCTAAGAAGGCTCCTGACGAGCCTTATACCATTGAGACGGTCTGCGTCCTGCTCGACAAGGGAGCCGTTTGCTGGCTGGGCATGGTGAAGGATGACGCCGGGCTGAAGATATTTGAACAAGGGCTGGTCACGCTGGAGGGCGACGCTCCGACGGCGCTCGTGCCGGCGAGTGCTTTTTCCGACGCAAAGAAGTAATCCTCGCGCTGCAGACCGCGCGGGATCCGTTTGGGTCTGACCGATCCTGGGAATGCTCTGGCCTGCGGCCCTCTTTGGCCCTCGTCACATAGCGAGCCGAAGTCTTTTCCAATTGAAGGATGAGCCTGAAGTGAGCGAAGTTCAGGCGAAGTGGTGAAGGTCCTTTCGGGTTTGATTTTGAGTCAGGTTAGCAGTCGCGACCGTGGCGGAGGGAATGTGG
>Ga0182024_10004831_pt1 | contig 30638 bp, 27 predicted proteins | sample P32metaG_FD_120480 | JGI IMG/M metagenome (GOLD analysis project Ga0182024, IMG submission 120480) | Permafrost microbial communities from Stordalen Mire, Sweden - P3-2 metaG (Illumina Assembly) | ecosystem: Environmental > Terrestrial > Soil > Wetlands > Permafrost | place: Sweden: Stordalen... | reverse complement strand
TACATTCTCCTTGCTGCCATCGGGCACATACCGGCTAGTCGCCGAAGGCCAGGGCTATCAGCCGCTTCAAATTGAGGGCGTGCGGGTGGAGAACCGCCGCGTGCTGAATCTGGCGGCGGAAACTCTCCGGACCGCCGATCCATTGGTCCGTCTCGACCCTGTCGTCGTTCAAAGCCGCTCGGCGGACACGCGGGACATGGATCGAAACCGCACCTCGGAAGCGCCCCCTCTTGCCGCGGGGGATCTTGATCTGGTCCGCACAGAAAATGATGCACTCCCGTTTGATATCTATACACGCGATCAAATCGTCCGCAGCGGTGTGGTGAATCTCGACGAGTTTCTGCAACAGGAGATCCTCGAGAGCTCGGCGACCTCCCAGACCGAATCAATGGACCTAGCTTCTCATAGTGCCCTGTTCGCCGGGAGCACGAATCTGAATATGCGCAACTACGGATTGAATGAGACCATGGTGCTGGTAGACGGCCGGCGCCTGCCCGATGTCCTAATATTTGGAATCAATCCCACTCTGGATCCCACCGCGCCGGACGTAAACCTGATCCCGCTTAGCCTTGTGCAACAAGTGGAAGTGCTGCCCGTATCCGCATCCGCGATCTATGGGGGCAACCCAGTCGGGGGCGTAATCAATATCAGGCTTCGTTCCGACGCAGACACGGATTCTACGGAGGTGACAACGACCTACACAAATGCTCTCCACGGCTTCGACGCTCCCGAGTCCAGCGTGTCGATCCTGCACAGCCAGACGCTGCTCGGTGGAGCCCTCCGCGTGCGAGTCGACGGGAGTATCACCCAGACCATCCCGCCGACCGAATCGGAGGTGATGTACCATGAAGATAATCCCGGTGGGCCGCCGTCGTTGAGTTCGGCCGTCTACCGCGCAACGCCGAACATTCGAAGCACTCCAGACGCCGATGGAAACCAGGAGGGACTGTTTGGGCCGGGCACATCACCGGTGACCTCGGTGACGCCGGGATCCGACGGCTCGGAAGGGCTCTCCGCATTCATGGATCGGCAGGGCGAACGCGATTTGGACCTGTTTCGCGCACCCGGGGGCCTGTCAACGTCGCCCGACAGCCTCGAATACGGCTACGGGGAGCGCCAAACCAGGGCCGTTTACTACGGGTCGTTTGATTACGATGCCTCTTCGTGGCTCCAGGTTGGGTTCGACGGCACCTATGCGCGCACGGTCACGCACCCAGGTTATGATCTGCTGACGGCGGACCTTACTCTTTCAGCAGACTCGCCCTATAATCCGTTCAAACAGAATATAAACGTGTCGCTCAACGACACGGCTCCTCTCCTTGGCCAAGGTTATAGCGAAGCGCAGGTTGATTCGTCCAATGCGGTCATCGGCCTTCTCTTCAGCCTGCCATCGGGCTGGCAAGCCACTCTCGACAGCCAGTTCGCCCACAATATTGCCCGATACCGGGGTCTGGCAGGAGCCGATCCCAATCGCTGGCAGCAGTTGGTCGACGAAGGACTGTACAACCCGTTTCGCGACACCCAGGTTTACGGGCCGCCGCCTGCATTTTACGACAGCGTCTTGATTTACGAAGGCGGGCGCGGGCAGTTCGTGACCCTTGGCAGCTATGACACGCTCAATTCGGCTTTGCGCGTGACCAATGCGTCACTCTCTCTTCCCACCGGAACGGGGACCTTGAACCTCGGCGGCGATTATCAGCGGGACCGCTTCGACAACTACACATACGACTGGGTTTACGCCGACGGCTCGCCCGCCCCGGCCCCCGCCCCCTGGATTGGACGCACGCTCAAGGAGTACAGCGCCTTCGGTGAATTGCAGGCCCCTCTCTTGCCCGCCGATTGGCTTCCCCATTGGATCGTGCAGACCCAGGCCGATCCGGCCCTGCGCTACGACGCATCGGGTGATCCAGGCCAATCGAGCTTCGCCCCCACCCTGGGTCTCAAGTTCGACTTTGCCGGAGGCTTTTCCTTTCGTAGCAGCGTCACCACATCCAGCCGGCTCCCCCCGCCCCAGCTCAGCCGCCAAAGTCCGGGCGTGTCGGCGGTCACCGGACCGAACATGCAGGACGTCTACGATCCGCTGTCGAACGAGACTTACAGCGTTCAAGTCAACGACGTGCCCAATCCGGACCTTCGCCCTGAAGAGGCCGTCACCGAAAATGCGGGCGCAATTTATCAGCGGAGCAACGAGGTCCAAAGCTTTCGCATTAGCATCGATTTCACAGATACCCGCAAGACGGACGAGCAGGCCTTCCTCGACCAGAATGCAGTCGTCAATCTCGAGTCGCTTTTCCCGGACCTCGTGCAACGCGCGGCGCCAGCGCCCGGCAGCACCGGACCGGGGCCCATCACCTCGATCACGACAACGACCGTGAATATCAGCGGGCGCCATTCACAGGACTGGGTCGCCTCGGCGGACTGGCTATGGAAAAAGTGCCCTGGAGGCACGTTCGAGGTGTATGCGCGCGCAATCTATTTTGAGCGCTACGATCGCCAGATCCTCCCGGATTCCCCAATCGTGGACGAACTCGACCATCCGGACGGAACAACACCGGATCTGCTGAGGTACCGCGCCAATTTCGGGGCCGCGTGGTCGAGTCACACCCAGGGACTCGGAATGGACGGGCACTATTTCTCCTCGCAGGTGCTTCCGGTTGACGAGTGGCCAAGCCAAGGAAGCGACCGGATCAAGCCCTACTGGCAGTTTGACGGTTACGCTCACCAGGAACTGGGACAGTGGCTCCCCTGGAACACCGCGAAGCACAGCCTGAGAGTCCAAGTGCGGGTCGACAACATCTTCGGATTCAATTACCCAAAATTCGCCGACCAAGTGACGGAGGCGGGGGTCCAGCCGTACGGCGACTGGCGCGGTCGGACCTATTCGCTTTCACTGACGGCCGACTATTGAGCGGCCTGAAATAGCGGGTTTTGCGTGGCCGACTGTCTTCCCCTTGGCCGCGCATTCGCGCGGCGGACCGCCAAGGAGAGCGATATGACCGAGGCAGGCTGCAGCAATCTCAACTCCCAAGAATCGAACACCGGAGCGGCGAGGCATCTCGCCGCTCGCGAGGACGCGGCGCTCCGCAATGCCTTGAAGCACTGCTCGCGCTGCACATACTACGCTGCGTACCAATTCCGGCTGACTGGTGATCTCGACCGCCTGCCGACCGTGGTCCTCGGTGTGGTCGACCACTACGTCGAGGCGGATTTGAGGAGCCGATTAAAGCGTCCGGACGGCGAAGTGCTTCTTTGCGAGGATCTGGGCATCGATTCGTTGGATCTGATAGAAATAAGCACCCTCCTAGACGACGTTCTGCAGATTCCGATTTCCGATGCCGAAAGGCCCGCACTGCGAACACTCGCCGACTTGCGGCGGTACGTGGAATCAAAAGCCGCGGGAGTTCAGCTTCCCGCTTTGTGAATCCCATTTCCCTTTCCTTCCGTGGTTGGTCACCCAATCGCGGGTTCGTCAAAATCCAAGCACCGGCCGCGGTCAGGTGCGGCCGGAGCTAGGCGTGGCGTGCGGCGGGCTGGGGTGGCCTCACCGACACCCCGCCCGCCGCTAAAGCCTGTCCAAGAACTCCCTGCAGACCCTGAATTGCCGGCGGCGCATTTTAAGGGTTTGAATAAAATCTGCGGAACAAAACCCGCCTTCCGCGGACTCGATAGGTTGCATGATCTCGCCTCGGATCAGGCTCCCCTTCGCCGCGAGTCTTGGGTTATTGGCCCTTGGCGCCGCTGCTCAGACGGTCCCCAATGCGGCGCCCCCCGCCCCGCCTCCTTCGCTGGCGGTGGCGGGGCAAGGCGCGCAAGCCCCTGATTCACAGTCACCGCCCGCATCCGCCCCGTCAACGCAACCTCGCGTTGTATCTCCGGAAATTGCGGCGGCTCTCGCATCCGTAATGCCAAAGTATGATCCTCCCTCTGTTCATGTTGCTACGAGCCCATCATCCTCAACGGCGACGCCAGAAACCGGCATCGTCCGATTACCGACCTACGTCGTGCGGGCCCCGAAAGTTCCCGAATTCACAGAAAGAGAGCTTTATACGCCGGAGGGACTAAAGAAACTCGCAGTCAAACGCTACATTAGCGAACTGGATCAAGCGCTGAACCATTTCAGAATTCCCCTGTTAAGTGGCTACAGCACGGCTCCCGACAGGGGCAGCTCGCCGGAAGCGCGGGCCATGCAGCTATTTGAGCAGGACGAGGCAAAGAGTCGGGCTGCGGAGGAGGCTGACCTAATGTCATTGTCCAATATTCGTTGAAGTCACCGGCTTTCCCGGTTGGCCCCCGGGCCAAGTGGTCGAAGAAACTTCTAGCCGGCGGGATCGGCCGCGACCTGCGCCGCTCCGGCATCGCGCGATCCGAACCGGAGACTCGAGACCCAGTTGTTGATCCGGTCCATGTAAAGGTAGATCACCGGCGTCGTATAAAGCGTGAGGGCCTGGCTTACGATCAGGCCGCCGACGATCGTGATGCCTAGCGGACGGCGCAGCTCCGAACCCATCCCGGTGCCCAAGGCCAGGGGGAGCGCGCCGAGGAGCGCCGCCATCGTCGTCATCATGATCGGCCGGAAACGGAGCAAGCAGGCCTCAAAGACGGCCTCTTTCGGGGTCTTGTGCTCGTGCCGCTCCAGTTCCAGCGCAAAGTCGATCATCATGATGGCGTTTTTTTTCACGATTCCGATGAGGAGGATGATGCCGATGAGGGCAATCAGGCTAAGGTCCGTGTGCGTGATAAGGAGGGCCAGGATCGCCCCGGCGCTGGCTGAGGGCAGCGCCGAGATGATGGTGATGGGATGGATATAGCTCTCATAGAGGATTCCGAGCACGACGTAGACCGCGGCCAGGGCGGCCCCGATCAGCAACGGCTCATTGGCCAGGGACGCGGTGAAGGCCTCGGCCGTGCCGCTGAATGCGCCGATGAGCGTGGCGGGCATCCCAATCTTCTTTTCGGCGGCATCGATGGCGGTGGTCGCCTGGCCCAGGGCAGCGCTCCCCTTCAAGTTGAAGGAGAGGGTCTCGGAAGGGAAAACCCCGGAGTGGCTGATGGCGAGCGGCGCCGTCCCGGGCTCAAAATCAGCAAAGGCCGCGAGCGGAACCATCCCGCCCTTGACGGATTTGATGTAGATATTGTCCAGGCCTTCCGGCGTCTGCCAGAACTGGGGCGCCACCTCCATTACCACGAAATACTGATTTATCGACGTGTAGGTCCTGGCAATCTCCCGCTCGCCGAAGGCATCGTAGAGGGTTTGATCGATGGCGCTCGGGGTTATGCCCATGCGCAACGCCGTTGCCCGGTCGATAACCAGGTTGGCGGCCAGTCCCTGGTTTTGGGCGTCGCTATTGACGTCGATTAATTGCGGCAGGCCTTTCATCGCGGCGAGAAGGCGCGTGCCCCAATGGTTCAGGTCCTGGACGCTGTCGCTCTGGATCGTGTACTGGTATTCCGCCGAACTCATGCGGCCGCCCACCTTCACGTCCTGAACCGCTTGCAGAAAAAGGGTGGCGCCCGGAATTGCGGCCAATTTTGGCCGCAACCGGCTGATGATCTGGTCGGCGGAGGCGTGGCGTTCGGCGAGCGGCTTTAGGGAGATGAAGCAGCGGCCGGTGTTGGTGCTTGTGCCTCCTCCTCCGCCGGTGAAGGCCACGACGGCATCGACGCCGGGATCGGCTTGAACGATTTTCACCATCGCGGTCATTATTTTTTCCATCGCCTGAAAGGAGATATCCTCTTCAGCCACGATGCTGCCGGAAAGCCGGCCAGTGTCCTGCTCGGGGAAGAAGCCCTTGGGGGTGATGTAGGCCAGAAAGACGGTCAGGCCTATTGTCGCGAACGTGACAAGGAGCATGAGAAATGAATGTTCCAGCACCCATTCCAGACTGCCTTTATACCTGGCAAGAATCCAGTCGAAGGCCCTTTCGCTCGTCTTGTAAATCCTGCCATGCCGTTTCTCTTCCACGAGCAGGCGGGAGCACATCATCGGAGTCGCGGTCAAAGAGATCACCAGCGAAATCAGGATGGTGACCGAAAGGGTGACGGCGAACTCGCGAAAGAGTCTTCCGACGATTCCGCCCATCATCAGTATGGGGATGAAGACAGCCACCAGGGAGATGCTGATCGAGAGGACGGTGAACCCGATTTCAGCCGCACCCTTCAACGCCGCGTCCATCGCGTTCATTCCCTGCTCTCGAAACCGGCTGATGTTTTCCAGGACAACGATGGCGTCATCGACCACGAATCCGGTGGCGATCGTCAGGGCCATGAGCGAGAGGTTGTCGATGCTATAGCCGGCCAGATACATGACGCCCAGCGTGGCGATGATCGATACCGGCACGGCCACGGCGGGAATCAGGGTTGCGCGCGGGTCGCGGAGGAAAAGGAAGACGACCAGGATGACCAGCACGATCGAGATTCCCAGGGTGCTCTCAACGTCCAAAACCGAAGCCCGGATCGTGATGGTCTGGTCGAGCGCGGTGACCATGTGGATGGCTGGACCCATGGCGGAGTTCAGCGACGGCATCGCCTGTTTGATTGCGTCCACCGTCTTGATGATATTGGCTCCCGGCTGCCGGAAAATGATGACGGAAGCGGCTTTCTTTCCGTTGACCAGCCCGAGCGAGCGCACGGTCTGGACCGAGTCCCGGACATCGGCCACGTCCGAAAGCTTGACGGGCGCCCCGCTCTGATAATGGACGATGATCTGGCGGTAGCCCGCCGCCTTCATCAGCTGGTCGTTGGCGGTGATGGTGGATTGTTTGAGCTTATCGGAAAAGGTCCCTTTCGCCTCGTTGGCGGTTGCGGCCGCCACCGCGGTGCGGATGTCTTCAAGCTGGAGGCCATATGCGCTGAGCTGGGTGGGGTTGACGTCGATTCGCACAGCCGGGGCGGAGCTGCCGCCCACGATCACCTGGCCCACGCCGGTGATCTGGGAAAGCCGCTGCTCCAAAATGGTTGAAGCCGCATCGTAGAGGGCGGAGGGCGGCAGGGTGTCCGAAGTGAGGGAAATGATCATGATCGGGGAATCCGCCGGGTTCACCAGCCGGTAGGTCGGATTGCTCGGAAGGTCGGCGGGCAGATTGGCGCGTGCGGCGTTGATCGCCGCCTCCACGTCCCGTGCGGCGGCGTTGATATCGCGGTCAAGCGCGAACTGGAGCGTGATGCCTGTCTGGCCGAGCGTGCTTTGGGAAGTCATCTCCGTGACGTCGGCAATCCGGTTGAACTCCCGCTCCAGCGGCGTGGCCACCGCCGATGCCATGATATCGGGGCTGGCACCCGGCAGGGAGGCCGCAACCGATACGGTCGGAAAATCGACCTGCGGCAGGGGCGAGACCGGCAGGAGCGTGTAGGCGACCGCTCCGGACAACGCGACCCCGATCGTCAGAAGCGTGGTCGCCACCGGACGCCGGATGAAAGGGGAAGAAAGGCTCATGCGGGAGGCCCCTCCGGGAGCGGGCTATCCGGGGCGGCCAGGCGCACCGGGCGCCGTTTGCGGCGCGCAGCCACCTTGGCGGCGAGGTCGTCGAAAAAGAGGTAGACCACTGGTGTGGTGTAGAGGGTGAGCAGCTGGCTCAGAATCAGCCCTCCGATGATGGTGATTCCAAGCGGACGCCGCAGCTCCGAGCCCACTCCGTTGCCGAAGGCAAGCGGCACCGCGCCAAATAGCGCCGCCATGGTGGTCATCATGATCGGTCGAAATCGCAGCAACGCCGCCTGCAGGATCGCATCATAGGGCTTTTTGTGCTCGAGGCGCTCCGCCTGAAGGGCGAAATCGATCATCATTATCGCGTTTTTCTTCACGATGCCGATGAGCAGAACGATGCCGATGATGGCCACCACCGTCAGCTGCGAGCCGGTGATGATGAGCGCCAGAAGCGCGCCCACCCCGGCCGAAGGCAGAGCGGAGATGATGGTGATCGGGTGTATGTAGCTTTCATAGAGGACCCCCAGGACGAGATAGACCGTGACCAACGCGCCGAGAATCAGCAGCGGCTCGTTGGTCAGGGAGCCAACGAAGGCCTCGGCCGTACCTTGGAACGCAGCCTCCATCGACGGGGGCGTCGGCATCTGTTTTTGCACTTTTTCCAACGCGGTGATCGCCGTCCCCAGGGCCGCCCCGGGGGCGAGATTGAAGGAAATTGTGGTCGCGGGAAACTGCCCCAGGTGCGAAATCAGAATCGGGGCCGCCGCGGTCGATTCCCGGGTGAAGGCTGCGAGAGGAACATCGCCCCCGCCGGAAGCGGACTGGATATAAAGGTCATTCAGATCGTCCGGCCGGGTGATAAAATCATGCTGTACGTTGAGAATGACGTGGTACTGGTTCAGCTGCGTGAAAAGGGTCAAGATCTGCCGCTGGCCGAAGGCGTCGTAGAGGGCGTCGTCGATATTCTGGACGGTGATGCCGAACCGAGCCGCGGTCGACCGGTCGAACGACAGGGAGGTTGTCAGGCCCTGCGTCTGCAGATCGCTCGCCACGTCCGCCAGTTCGGGAACTGATTGGAGGCGCTTGACGAAACCGGCGGCGTAGGAGGCAAGCTCGACCGAATTCGGATCCTCCAGGGTGTACTGATACTCGGTCCGGCTGACGATGTCTTCCAGGCTGATGTCCTGGACCGGTTGCATGTAAAGGGTGATGTCGTCCACGCCCGCCACCTCCTTTTGCAGGCGCAGGATGATGTCGGAGACGCGAACATGGTGGCGCTTCGCCAGCGGAACGAGATTGATCTGAATCCGGCCGCTATTGAGCGTGGTGTTGGTGCCGTCGACGCCGATGAAAGAGGAAAGGTTCTGCACCGCCGGATCCCGCAGGATCACCTGTGCAAGCTTTTGCTGCAGGCGGGACATTTCCGCGAAGGACACGCTTTGGCCGGCTTCCGTGACCCCCTGGATTTCCCCGGTGTCCTGGATCGGGAAAAACCCCTTGGGCACCAGAATATAAAGGCAGACGGTCAGAACCAGGGTCGCCAGGGCGACCAGCAGGGTGGCAGTTCGGCGGGCCAGGACCCACTCCAACGTGCTCCCGTAATAGGCGATCGTGCGCTCAAAGACCCTTTCCGAGGCCCGGTAAAAACGGCTTTGCTCGCTTTTCTTCTTATTCCTCAGCAGCCGGGCGCACAACATGGGGCTGAGGGTGAGCGACACGACGGCGGAGAGCAGAATGGTCACGCTCAGGGTCACGGCGAATTCGCGAAAAAGGCGGCCGGTGATGTCGCCCATGAAAAGAAGCGGGATCAGGACCGCGATCAGGGAGATCGTGAGCGAGATGATGGTGAAGGCGATCTGCTCGGACCCTTTCAGGGCGGCTTTCATCGGATCCTCGCCCTTCTCGATGTAGCGGGTGATGTTTTCGATCATGACGATGGCGTCGTCCACGACGAAGCCCGTCGAAATCGTCAGCGCCATCAGGGTCAGATTGTTCAGGCTGTAGCCGAGGGCATACATCGCCCCGAACGTCCCGACCAGGGAAAGTGGCACCGCCACGCTCGGGATGATGGTGGCCGGCAGGGTGCGAAGAAAAAGGAAAATGACCATCACCACCAGGGCGATGCAAAGTATGAGTTCAAATTCGACATCGGAGACTGAGGCCCGGACGGTCAGGGTCCGATCGGTCACGACCGTGACGGCAATGGCGGCCGGAATCGTCGCCCGAAGCTTGGGCAGCATGGCCTTGATCCGATCCACGACCTGGATGATGTTGGCGCCGGGCTGGCGCTGGATATTGATGAGCACCGCGGGCGTGAGGTTCATCCAGGCCGCGTCTTCCGAATTTTCGACTCCATCCACGATGCTGGCCACATTTTCCAGAAGGACCGGCGAGCCATTCTGGTAGCTGATCACGACTTTTTTGTATTGGCCGCTGCTCGTAATCTGGTCGTTGGCATCGATCTGGTAGCTTTGATGCGGACCGTCGAAACTACCCTTGGCTTGATCGACGCTGGTGGCGATCAAGGCTGTTCGCACGTCCTCCAGATTCAGCCCGTAGGATCCAAGTTGGGTAGGATTGACCGAGATCTGCACCGCCGGCTTCTGGCCTCCGCTGATGGTCACCGCGCCCACGCCCGACAACTGCGAGATTTTTGCAGCCAGGCGCGTGTCTGCGTAATCCTCAACCTGGGAAAGGACCATGGTTTTGGATGTCAGGGCCAGTGTCAGGATCGGGGCATCCGCGGGATTTACCTTGCTGTAGATCGGCGGGCTGGGGAGGGATGCGGGGAGAAAGGTTTGGGCGCCGTTGATCGCCTCCTGCACCTCCTGTTCAGCCACGTCGATGTCGAGGTTGAGGGCGAATTGCAGAGTGATGACCGACGCTCCTTCCGAACTGGTCGAGAGCATCTGGCTCAGTCCGGGCACCTCGCCGAGCTGGCGTTCGAGCGGCGCGGTCACCGCCGACGCTACCACGTCCGGACTGGCCCCGGGATAGAACGTGGTCACCTGCATGGTCGGATAATCGACATCCGGCAGCGCCGCGATCGGCAACTCGCTGAAGCCGATATATCCGACGAGGAGTATGGCGACCATGACAAGCGACGTCGCCACCGGCCGCAGGATGAACGGGCGGGACGGATTCATGAGCCGCCAGGCTGTGGATTCGCGTCTACCGGCTTGCTGCGCACGGTCACTTTGCTTCCATCCTGCAGGCTTTCAAAACCATCGGTGATGAGCGAGTCCCCCGGTTGAACCCCGGTGACGGCGGCTTGGTCTCCTTCGGTGGCGGTTACCGTGACGGGCTGCGATTTGACCGTGCCGTTGGGCTGTATGACATAGACAAAGGCGGCAGTGTCGTTGCGCTGGATCGCCGCGGTGGGCACGAGATCGACTTGAGTCAGGGTCTTGACGTAAAGTTTGGCGTTTACGAACTGGTTGGGGAAAAGCTCGTTCTTGGTATTGGCAAAAAGGGCCCGCGCCCGCACCGTTCCGGTCGCGGTGTTGATCAGATTGTCAAGGGTGATGAGGGCCCCTTCGGCTATCTCGGTTTGCAGCGTCCGATCCAGCGCGTCCACCCGCAGACGACGCCCGGAACGCGATTCCGGGGTGACTTCGCCCAGGTAGTCCTCCGCCACCGTAAAGATGACGGTGATGGGTTGGAGCTGGGCGATCGCGACTAATGGAGTCGTGCCGGCAGCCGCGACGATATTGCCCGGATCGAGCAGGCGCAGCCCGACCTGCCCGTCGATGGGCGAGCGGATATGGGTGTACTCAAGATTGATCCGTGCCGCATCCAGATTGCCCTGGTCGAGTTTAACCGTGCCCTGGTCCTCCAGGACCAGCGCCTGCTCGGTCGCCATTTCCTGTTCCGGGATTGCGTGGGTCTTGAGGGCGTCTTGATAACGCGACAGATCGAGCTGGGCGTTTTCAAGCAGGGCACTGTCCCGCATCAGTTGACCCTCCGCCTGGGCCACGGCGGCGGCGTACGGTCGCGGGTCGATGACAAGGAGCAGATCGCCCTTTTTCACCATCTGCCCTTCGTTGTAGAGGACCTCGGTTATCTCGCCGGTCACCCGGCTCGTCACCGACACGGTGTAGACCGGCGTCACAATCCCCAGGGCATTGAGAGTGATGTCGATATTGCCGGTTTGAACCGGCGCCGCGGAAACGGATACCGCCGCCCCGCCAGGCGGGCCCGGCGGCTTCGTGGAGCCGTGAAAAAGAATGCAGCCGCCTATCAGCAGGATAGCGACGATGATCGGCACCCACAAAATCCAGAATTTGCGTCTTTTATAGAAAGCCGGGGCTCCATGTCCCGCCGGCCCGCGCTTTGGATGTCGGGAAGGATTGGAATGCGGCGCTCCGGATATGCTGGACGCCTCCGCATGAACGGATGGCTGCGACGGACCCTGCGGATGCGTGCGATGCGGTTCTGCTTCGGAATCGGACAAGGCTTCTGCCTCTGGGCTCATGAAGAAAGTCGTGCTCGGGCAGAGTCCTTGAGTGAAGGTCCCCGAAGTCTTCGTCCGATATTATGCGTGGAAATTATTCCAGAGCGTATGGGGTGTTACCCGCACAGGCCGCCCATGGCCCACCCCGGCGAAATTGTGAACGTGGGACTACAATTCCCGCCTTCCCCGCCCCAGACTTTTGGCCGGAGGTGCCGGCAAAGCCCCTCAGCCGTGGGGTGAATACCCCGCTCAAAAGTCGTTGATAATTGCGATATTATCTCCGCATCGAAATTTGAGCCCAATTTTTAAATCACGATGAAAAAGCCCACAACACCGCTCCAAGAAAAATTCAAACGTTCGATATTGTTTTTTGGATCCCTCGCAGCCTGCCTTGTCCTCGCGGTCGTCATCATTGTCCTCGGGGTCAAGGATCGCCACTTGAACGCCCAGCTCGCCGATGCTCAGAAGCAGTTGGCGCAAACAAAGTCCCAGGCCACCCAGGCGCAAGCCGATCTGGCCAAGGCCACGACCGCTTCGACGCAGCTGCAATCGCAGTTGGCCAAGGCCAAGGGCCAGCAGACGGATCTGCAATCGCAGATGGCCTTGGGCAAAGATGCCTTGACCCAGGTGCAGTCCCAACTGGACAAGGCCAAGGCCCAGTCGGCGGATTTGCAGGTCCAGCAGGACTCGGCCAAGGCCCAGTCGGCCGGTCTGCAGACCCAGCTCAACCAGGCCACCTCCGGATCCGACCAGCTGCTCACGCAGCTCGATCAGGCGAAGATTTTGTCGTTGGACCTGGAATCGCGGCTGCAGACGGCGGAACGCGACATTACCGAGCTTCAGCCCTTGCTTCTGAAGGCGCGCCATATGCCGGTCACGACCTCATTTGAAAAGCTTCACGGGAGCGGCAGCTTCACGCTGCACATCAACAATCTTTATCTCCAGCCGGTGAACGTGGATATCACGACGAACGGCACGGACAAGACGCGCTCGCAATCCAGCATAATCGGGGGCGGCGCAACGCTGAATGTCGACAAGCTGGCCGCCGGCGAAAGTATCGTCATTGCCAGTGCGGGATTCGACCCGGTGAACCTTACCGTGCAATAACGGATGGTCGGATCCCAGGTCACTCCTCCAAAGATTCCATACCCGCAAAAAAGCCACGCCCAAAGGACGGGCGTGGCTTTCCATTAATTCGTTGGTCAGAGGCCTAGGCCGCCTTGGGCTTCTTTTGATTCTGCTCATGAAGCCGTTGCCACGCGGCTTGCGAAGCGGGTCGAGCCTCGTCCCAAGCTAGTTTCGGATGGGTCGCTTCATAGCTCCTCCGAAGTTCCACTTCGCGATCCTCGAATGTGCCGGCATTGGCGCCATATAGCGCATACCCTTCGTACCCGATCCTGTAGGCTGGGCCATAGTCATCGTAGGATCGGCTTTTGGCGAAGGATTGGCGGCGATGATTCTCGCGCCAGTAGGCATCTTCAACCGACGGATTGACAGCTTTCGCCACGCTGTGACCGGCAACACCGCCGACGACGGCGCCGACGGCCGCTCCTGCGATGGTGCCGACCGGTCCTGCGACAGTTCCCACCGCGGCACCGGCTGCGGCGCCACCAGCGACGGCGCCGATTCCAGTTCCTACAACATGTGAACTTTGAGTTTTAGTGATCGGTACGGGATTACGTGATTTGTCGTTTCTATCGAATTCTTTTTTGGTAGCATTCATGGGTTATTGACTAACGGTTGAGACGAAAACAAGGCGGCTATGCCGCCAGCGTCGTCCGAATTCATTGCATTTTCGCTGCCCGAGGATACGCCATAAACAGCATGGCGGGTATGGGGTGTAATCCCGACGCTGGATGCCTTCGCGAGAAATGGGCTCTCAAGCGGCTGGTTTCTGCTATTAACGGGTAATCGCTTTTGACCGATGACGGTCCGGGTTACACCCTATAGCCCGAGCATGATTTTCAGTGCATTCTGGATCGGTGAAAAACAACTCTCGTCAAAGTGCCTCGGCTCAGAATCGGCTGGCTGATATTAAACGTGCAAAAAACACGACGACGGACGCCCCGAGCCTATCATCGGTTGCTGCAGGCGGCGCCGGGGCGGCTCCTTCCCATGAAGAAATCGCAAAACATGCAGTGACACTTTGGCGGGAAAAGGGATGTCCGCATGGCTGCGACGAGGAGCTATGGCTGGAAGCCGAGCGACAATTGTCCCGCGCGCTGCGTCTCAACCGTGACGAGAGGGACAAAACTGCGCTCGCCGATCCGCGCTTTTCGTTCAATCAAAATAAAGACGACCTGATGGAAGAGTTGAACGAACGATTCCCCGAGCAGACCGGCAAGGAAACGACTTCGCTTTAGCGTCCGCTTCTCGCACTGGTGGCTAAGGTAATGGAGCGGAGCCGGGAGCGTCCTTGTGTTTCGTTCGGGACTCCAGAAACGCTACGAGGTCATCGATTTCTCCAGGTTTCAGCGTGGCACCGAACGCCGGCATGTTCACACCGCCATTGACGATACGGATGATCATATCGCTTTTTGTCAGCTTGTCGGCGACGAAGGTGAGATCCGGCCCACGCCGGCCGCCGTGGCCCTGAATGAGATGGCAGTTGAGACAGGATTTCTCCTGAAACAATTGCGCGCCGACAAAGACCGGACCGTTCGTGGCGCCGATGATCTGGGCGGTTAATGGCTCGGGATCGAAGTTCGGCGACCACGGCGATTTTGAACCCACCACCCACAACGCGGCGATGGCGGTTACGGTCAGCAGGATGCCCGCCACAGCCCAGGGACGCCGGCGGGGACTGCGTTCGCCGCTAGGGGCAATAAAGGGAAGAGCGATCAACAACAAACCGGCTGTCAGCGGACCGAAGACCATGAAAGCCTGTTCGGTGCCATGCGGCAGCAGTGCGAGCACCGCGAAATACCAGAGCAGATACCAGTCCGGACGCGGATCCGCGGCGATGATACTGGGATCGGGCAACTTGCCCAATACCGGCGGCCCGAAGATCAATGCCAGCAAGGCGATGGCCATGATCATGCCGACGCAAACAACCACGTCCCGCCAGGCGGCGTCGGGCCAGAAGGGCTTGCCGCTTTTTTTAAGGAGCGCGTTGTAATTTGCGCGATAGGTCTTGGGGTCGACCGGCTCGCCGGCCCGGGGCGGCTCTGCGACGCCATGACGCAAAACCAAAAGCAGATGCAACCCGATGAAGGCAAACATCAATGCCGGGATGATGAAAACGTGGATCGCAAAAAAACGGTTGAGCGTCGCTCCGCCCACGGTCTCGCCCCCAAGGGTGAAGCGGGCCACCCAGCGGCCGATCAGGGGAATGCGTCCGGCCTGCTCCGCCGCCACCACGACCGACCAGACGGCGTTTTGGTCCCAGCGCAATAGCTGGCCGGTGAAACCCATCACCAGAGTAAAGCCGAGCAGCAGCACTCCGGTCATCCAGTTCATCTCGCGGGGAAACTTGTAGGATCCGAAGAGAAAGACCTGCGCCATGTGGAGGCCGACCATCAAAACCATTGCCGAGGCCCCGAAATAATGCAGGCCGCGCATAAAGTGGCCGAACGGCGCGTCGTGCGTGATGAATTGGAGCGTGGGGTAGGCGTCTGTGGCGGAGGGGATGTAGGCAAACGCCAGCGCCACGCCGCTGACCACCTGGATCACGAATGCGCATAGCGTCGCGCTGCCGAAGACATACCACCAGCGCGCATCGTGGGGCACGAGGTGACGCAACATCGGCCCCAGGGTAGCGGACAAGCCCAGGCGGTCGTCGATCCAGTCGGCCGCTTTCTTTAGCGTTTTCGGCAGCATCGGCGCTTCAGGCTCGCTGAATGACGATCGGCTTGGTTTGGATTTGGACTTCGCCAGCCTGCACGCGGACGGAATAGCGCGTCAACGGGCGCGGCGGCGGCCCCGCAGCCACGGAGCCGTCCTCATAGTAAACTCCCCCATGACAAGGGCACATAAACAAGCGCGACGACGGCTGCCAACGGACAGGGCAGCCCAAATGGCTGCAGGTGATGGCAAACGCGATGAAATCCTGCTCGGCGGTGCGGCGCAGCCAAGCGGCTGTCTTGGCAGTAATTCCCGCCCAGGGCAGCGGCGAGGAATCCAGAAACTCGACGGCGGTGGTTTCGCCGACCTTGAAGTCCCCGACCTTGCCGACGGTACGCCAGACTACGGGTTCCTTGCGGAACAACGGCGCAAAAATGAACCCGATCAACGGGACGGTGATAATCGCGCCGCCCAGCCCGGCAAAAGCGATGGAGATCTTCTCCAGGAATCGACGCCGCGTGATCTCGTCCGGAGTCGGCTCTCGGCACTGCGGGGATTGGTCAGGGCTGCTTTCGTTCATGGAGAATTTCGACAATCCAGCCGCCCAGTGTGATCGCGAATAGGCCACCCCCGACGAGCAGGATGACCCACGAGGCGATGATGCCCCAGAAAATAAGCGCCGCGCCCAAGGCCATTCCAGCTGGAAAATAGGTGGGGCGCGGGAGATGCTCCGGGGGAAGCGGCTCCCATTCCGGACGGGGCGGCTGCGATTTGTGGTCCATTATGTCGTTTGGGTTGCCGGGACAACGGGTTCAGCGAACCAACGCGCGATTTGAGCAATGATCGCACTCAAGTAAATCAAGCACATCGGCACCCACATGAGAAGCCCGCCAATCTGCTGATCCCTTTCCGGTGTCATTCCCCACCCGAGACGAATGGTCTGGAGCAGGCCAAAACGGTCGACCGGCTGCATCGTGTAAATCGAACATACCGTGACCGGCGACAGCGTGATGATGATCCCGAGGACGCCGCAGGTGATGCATGCGCTAAATAGGTACAAGACCGCGCCGGGCGGCGAGAGCCGCTCTTTCTCGCGCGGAGCGAGAATCTGTCGCCAGAATACGCTGCCAAGGACGAGCAGCGAAATCGTTTGCAGCGCATGGACGGGCCGCGAGGAGACCGCAGCGTCGCACAGCGCCGGAACATGCCAGAACCACATGGCGCCGACGCCGGCGATCCATCCCACCAACGGATGACCGAGGGCGCGCGGTCGCACGGCCAGCGAGACCGACCGCGGCAAGCTGAGCAACAGCAGGGCCGGAACAATGAGCAGCAATAGGATATGCTGCAGCATGTGCGCACTGAATAGATACCCATCGGCGAGCGCATTGATCGGCGAAATCAGCGCAACCACGGAAACCGCAATCGCCGCCGCGAAATAACCGAGGCGCCGCCTGACCCCAAACATCGTGATATAAAGGGCTGCGGCGACAGCACCGACCGCCAGAAACGCGCCGCTCCATGTCCAACCCGAAATGAGAAATTGTCCAGTGGTCATCGGAAATGCGGCAGGAGATAAATCGTCGAAAAAACGACAACCCAGACGAGATCGACGAAGTGCCAGTAAAGGCCGACGGCCTTGAGCGCCGGCGAAGGACTCCGCTTGAAGTCGCCGGCCAGCGTCAGCCCGAGCACAATAAGCAGCGCGATCAATCCGACGCAGACGTGCAGCCCGTGAAACCCGGTGAGAGTGAAGAAGGTCGTCGAAAACAGGTTCGAACCCACGCTCACGCCGCCTTTGAACAAGGTCCAATACTCGAGCCCCTGGCCGCCTATGAAGACGACGCCGAGCAAGATCGTCGCCGCGAGCCAGCTCTGCATCGCACGGTGACGGCCCTGGCTCAGGCTCCTTTCCGACCGCCAGATCGTGAAGCTGCTCGCGAACAGGCAGAGGCTGAATATGCCGGTCTTAAGCAGGTTCAAGTCGTGCGAACTCGGCCCCGGTTGCGGCGTGGCGTTGAAGAAAAGGTAACCAAGAATCAAAACGGCGAAGAAGGCCGCTTCTGAAATGATGAAGAGGATGATGGCGGTCTTGTTCTTCTCCGGGGCAAAGGTGTCCGCCTTCCCTTTCGAGCCGACCATCGGATCGGGCCGATCCGGATTCGCATCGTCCCACAGCGGGCGACGATTGCGGATCGGCGGCAGCCGGCGAAAGTTGTCAACGGGAGGCGGCGAGGTCGCCGCCCATTCGAGCGTCCAGGCATTCCAGGGATTGTCTCCGGCGGGTTTTCCGCGCAGCAGGCTGGCCGCCAGATTCCAAACAAAGAGCAGCGAAGCGGCCGCCATGACGAACGCGCCAACGGTCGAGACCAGGTTCATCCAGCCCCAGCCAGGCAGATCCGCATAGGTGTAGATGCGGCGGGGCATGCCGGCCAGCCCGAGAAAATGCTGGGTGATGAAAGTCAGATTGAAACCGATTGTCATCAGCCAAAACGTCCATTTTCCAAGCCGCTCCGAAAGCATCCGGCCGCTCATCTTTGGAAACCAATAATGCAGCGCGCCCAATATGGCGAAGACGATCAAGCCGACGAAGACGAAGTGGAAATGCGCAACCAGGTAATAGCTGTTCTTCGTCTGCCAATCGAGCGCCGCGGCGGCGAGACTGATTCCAGTCAGTCCGGCAAGAAGAAATTGCACCAGCGCCGCGACGCAGAAAAGCATCGGCGTATCCAACCGGATACGGCCGCCGACCAGGGTGGCGCTCCAGGCGAGCACCTTCACGCCGGTCGGGATCGCGATCAGCATGCTCGAGGCGACAAAGAACAGGTCCACCGTATGCCCAAGCCCGACCGTGAACATGTGATGCGCCCACACGAGGAGGCTCAGGAAGGCAATCGCGACGGTCGAGCCCGCGACAAACTCGTAGCCGAAGATCGGTTTGCGCGCGAAAACGGGAATCACTTCCGAGAGGATGCCGAATGCCGGGATCGCCACGATATAGACTTCAGGATGCCCAAACGCCCAGAAGATGTGCTGCCACATGATCGCCGAACCGCCGCCGAGCGGGAGGAAGAAATGCGCGCCGAGGAGCCGGTCGATAAGCAGCATCACGAGGGCTGCGTTGAGGACCGGCAGCGCGAGGATGACGAGGAAGGAATTGACAAAAATCATCCAGGAAAAGAGCGGCAGACGACGCAGGGTCATGCTCTTCGCCCGCTGGGTGAGCACGGTGGCGATGAGATTGATCGAGGTGCCGACCGAACCGATGCCGAGGACCAGCAGGGCCAGCGCCCAATAGTCCACTCCAACCTGCGAAGAGTAAGGCGTCTCGCTCAGCGGCGCATACGCGAACCAGCCGACCGCGGGAGCGCCGCCCGCGAGAAAACTGAAATGCAGCAGAAGTCCGCCGAACGGCACGAGCCAGAAGCTGAACGCGTTCAAGCGTGGGAAAGCCATGTCGCGCGCGCCGATTTGCAGCGGAACGAGGTAGTTGGCCAGTCCGAAAAGCGCCGGCATCGCGACCAGGAAAATCATCGTGGTCCCATGCATCGTAAACACCATGTTGTAGGTGTCCGGAGCCAGGAGGGCATTGTGCGGCACCGCGAGCTGGAGTCGGATGAGCATCGCCTCGATGCCGCCGATGACGAAAAAGAAGAGAGCCGTCAGCATATATAGAATGCCGATGCGCTTGTGATCGACCGTGGAGATCCACGCCATCGCCCAGTGCTCTCTTTGAAGGGGAGTCAGGAGGCCGGCGCGATCGAGAATGGTCGTGACTTCGTTCATTTCAGCGTCTCGAAATAATCGACGAGTTGCGTGAGCTGTTCGTCCGTGAATTTAAAGTCCGGCATTTTCGCGCCCGGCTTGACCTGCTGCGGGTCCGCCAGCCAGCGGCGGAGATTCTCCGGCGTATTATCGGCGATCCCGGCGCCGAGCTGCCGGCGGCTGGCGAAATGCGTGAGATCCGGCCCGACCCCCGCCCCTGCGATCGTGCCATGGATCGCATGACAACTCACACAGCTCGTCTGCTCGAAAAGGGCGAGGCCTTTGCGGGCCGCCGGATCGGAGGGCAGGACCGCCGGACGGAGCTGCGCGCTCTGCCAGGCGGCAAACTTCTCCGGTGGCTCCGCGATTATGAGGAAATGCATCCAGGCATGCTCGGTCCCGCAGAATTCCGAGCATACACCGAGGTACGTTCCGGGCGTGTCGGCCTCGATCCAGATGTGATTCGGATGGCCTGGCACTGCGGTAATTTTCCGCGCCAGTTCCGGCACCCAAAACTCATGCAATACGTCGGCCGAGTCGAACTGCACCGACATCGCCCGGCCAACGGGGATGTGGATCTCATTTGCAGCCACGACGCCGGATTGCAGATAACGCGCCTCCCACCACCATTGATGGCCGACGATCAAAAGGTCGGGCGCCGGCGCCGGCGGAGGATCAGACAGGCTCATCGTTCGCGCGGTGAGCGTGAAAAGCGCGACAACGATCACGCACGGAATCGCCGTCCAGACGATCTCGATCGTTTTGTTTCCCGCGGCCTGGTGCGGATCAGGCTCTCCTTCGCGCCAGCGGAAGCGCATGAGCGCATAAACGATGATGCCCGCGACAATCGCGAATATAGCCGCTAGGATGACGCTTGACTCGATGCCCAGATCGAAAATTGCGCGAGCCTGGGGCGAATCGGGATGGAACACCTGCAGAACGGTGCCAAAGGCCAAGCTCAGCCCTTCATGGTTCATAGGTGCCTGCGAAAATCACAAAGACTGTCGGAATAACATCCAAGAGGCCCCTTACTTTTTCTCCCACTGGGTGTGAAAGGTGCCTCTGGCATCGATCCGCTCATAGGTGTGCGAGCCAAAATAATCGCGTTGGGCCTGGATCAAATTCGCCGGCGACCAGGCGCTGCGGTATCCGTCGAGATACGCGAGAGAGACCATCAGTCCGGGCGCGGGAATTCCCAATTCGCCCGCGACCCCGACTGCCTTGCGCAGGTGTTCCTGGAGCCCCATCACCTTCTTGGACAAGTTCGGGTCGAGAAGCAGATTCGCAAGGTCCGGTTTGGCGCGGAACGCGGCGCGAATGTCCTCCAGCAACGCGGCGCGAATAATGCATCCGCCCCGCCAGATCCGGGCGATTGCCTCGAGATTTAGATGATACTCGTGCGTGGCCGAAGCCACGGCCAGCAGCGCCATTCCCTGCGCATAAACGATGATTATCCCCGCGTAGAGCGCATTCCGCAGTTGCTCGATAAACACCTCGCTTTCGCCTTCGAAACGGCGAATCGGACGCGACAGGACGCGGCTCGCTTCCGTGCGCTCCTTTTCCAAGGCGGAAAGATTTCGCATCGCCACCGCGACGTCGATCGTCGGAAGCGGAACTTGCGCATCCATCGCGTCCTGCGAAGTCCACATGCCCGTGCCAGTCTGCTTGGCCTCATCGAGAATCACATCGATGAGCCGCTTGCCCGTCTTCTTGTCCATTTGCCCGAAAATGCGGGCGGTGATCTCCATCAGATAAGAATTGAGCTCCCCGCGATGCCAAAGGTCGTAGACGCCGCGCAATTTATCGTCCGTCGCCCCAAGGCCTCGCTTCATCAGGTCGTACGTTTCGGCAATGAGCTGCATCACGCCATACTCGATGCCATTGTGAACCATTTTGACGTAATGGCCCGCTGAACCAGGTCCGAGATAGGTGACGCAAGGCTCGCCGTTCACATTTGCCGCGATCGCCTCAAATATCGGCCGGACCCGTTCGTAGGCATCGCGCGGGCCGCCTGGCATGATGCTCGGGCCATGACGCGCACCGTACTCGCCGCCCGAGATGCCGACGCCAAGAAACTGGATCCCGCGCTTCGCCAGCATCTTCGTTCGCACCTCCATATCGCTAAAGTGAGAGTTGCCGCCATCGATGATCAAGTCGCCCCGTTGCAGGCAAGGCAGCAGCTCGCGAATGACGGCATCGACCGGAGGACCGGCAGGCACGAGCATCATCACCGCGCGCGGCACCCGGAGCATCCCAACAAGCTCCTTCAAGCTCGCGGCACCGCGGATGTCGCGATATTCCGCCTCTTCGCGAAGCGCCTTTATTTTGGCGGCATCCTTGTCAAAACCAGCCACGGAGTGCCCGTGGTCCGCCATATTGAGCAATAGATTGCGGCCCATGACCCCCAAGCCGACCATGCCGATTTCGTAGCTTTTTGCTTTCATAGTGTGCTCCGTTTCCGGTCGCGGGTTGGCGATCAAGGTGCCTTTCCCCGGCGCAGTCGCAACATGCGGATTTCCGACCCCAAGGGCTTTACCGAAAAGGCATTAGTTAATGGCGCAGCCTGGCGACGGAACGCCGTCAACATAAGCGATGAGAGAGCTGCCTACCAATGGGGTGAAACCCTACCGTGCGCATATGTCCGCTTGTGCGATCGAGCCGGACGGTAGGCTTACACCCCATGTTCCACGCCCGATTTGGCGCGTACACTGTCGAACAAGGCACCTATGTCATGTGCCGAAAATTTCCATGATTTGTGACCGCCGGCCGCTTCGGCGAAACGCGCGGCGGCTATTGCCCAAGAAGAACAACGATGAAAATCGTACAAGCCGCTGGCGAACTGTATCCATTCATGAAGACCGGAGGGCTGGCGGATGTCGTGAGCGCTCTGGCGACGGCGCTTGCGGACAAGGGTCACGAGGTGTTTGCCTTTCTGCCTGGGTACAGCGCGGCTCTTGAACATCCGGACGCCGCCGGTGCGCAGAGGTGCTTGCAGCTGAAGATCGAAATGGGAGATCAGTCTCTCTCGGGGGAAATCCGCTCCTTCTCACCGCGGCAAAATCTCGCGATCTTTTTCGTCTGCCGGGAGGAATTCTTCGACCGGCGCAACGCGTACGGCAATGGCGAGGGCGACTACCAGGATAACGCCGAGCGGTTCATCTTCTTCAACAAGGCGGTTGCCGAGGCCGTGCGACGGCTCGACTTGCGGCCGGACATCGTTCATGTGCACGACTGGCATGCGGCGCTCTTGCCGATTCTGTTCCGCGACGCCCGCCGGAGGTGCGATTTGGGCCTGGCATTCAAAACCGTGTTGACGATTCACAACATCGCTTTCCAGGGGCTGTTTCCGGCGGCGACCTTTGTCCACACAAACCTGCCCGACGAATTGAATGCGGTCGAAGGCTTGGAGTATTGCGGACAGATGAATCTCCTCAAAGGAGGAATTCTGTTCGCGGACCGCGTGACGACCGTGAGCCCGAATTATGCGAGGGAAATTCAGACCCCGGAGTTTGGCTTCGGCCTGGACGGAGTGATCCAGAGCCGCAGCGAAAAAGTCGTCGGGCTTTTGAATGGCGTCGATACGGCGGTTTGGAATCCGTCGTCGGACCCCTCTTTGCCCGCCCGATACTCAGCGAAGGACCTTTCCGGTAAGCGGACCTGCCGGGCGGCTTTGCTCCATAACTTTGGTTTCGCACCCGACTTTTCGGGACCGATATTCGGGATCGTCTGCCGCTTTTCCGCCCAAAAGGGCATCGATCTCCTGCTTTCGAACAGGGCGTTCTTTTCCGAAGAGAATTGCCGGTTGGTCGTTCTGGGCAAAGGCGACAGGCGTTATGAGGATGAACTGCGCTCGTTGGCGGCCCAAATCCCGGATAAGGTCAGCCTGCGCACGCAGTTTGACGAAGCAACGAGCCATCTGATCGAGGCGGGCAGCGATTTTTTTCTGATGCCGTCTCTTTTCGAGCCGTGCGGCCTCAATCAAATGTATTCGCAGATATACGGCACGGTGCCTATCGCAAGTCGCGTCGGCGGCCTGGCCGACACGGTGACCGACGTTGACGAAAGTCCCGCCATGGGGACTGGCCTCATGTGTCCTCCGACATCGGCGGGTCTGTGGCGCGCCTTGGAGCGTGCCCTCAAGCTTTTTGGGGACCAACCACGGTATGCCGGTGTGCAGCAGCGCGGGATGGCTCGGGAATTTGGATGGGAACGGGCCGCAGTTGCGTACGAGGAGCTTTACCAGGAAGCGCTCCATGACGAACCGATTTCGCCTCGTCCAAAAAGGCGGCTTTCGTCTGCTCGCTTTTGACGGCGGACGCCGATCACGATTGCGGCAAACGTGCTCAAGAACGATTGCCCCGGAATTGCAGAGAAGAGGAATACGCGCTCTGCCTAGATACTCACGATCCACGTGAGGGTAAAACCCTATGGAAGCTGCTGTGGCTGCGGGTGTACCCTTCGGGAGTGAAAAAAAGCCAGAGATCACGATCTCATCCAGCCAAGTCGATTCCGACCATGAGGCTCCAGAGAATGAAAAGATACCTTCGTGAGTTGCAGGCGATCCACCGCGAAGCCGTCAAGGTTCTGAACAATCTACTGATTGGTCACCCGTCTGAAATCGTCCGCAGCTTGTGCAAACGCTACTACATCCTGCAGGAGTACTTTTTCATGCGGTACCAGGAGGCTAGAGCATACGCCATCTCCGTACTTGGGCAGGCTGGAGCCGCGTCTTTCGGCGCCGCGCTATGTCTGGGAGATTACTTACCGAACACCTTCTTGATCTGACCTCGACCGAGAAAGCAATAATCACAAAAGATCTGTCCTATCGTCCAGGCCCACCGTTAATACTGAATTCAGACCTCCAAAGGGATTGGTTGCGCTTTGCGCCGCCCGCGGATCAACGGTCCAGTTGCCGTCCACGACAAAAAGGTATTCATATCGACCCGACCTGAGCATCAACCGTGTGGCCCACTCTCCGGAGCCCGCGTGCTCGAGTTTAAGCGGATTGGACTCAGGGCACCAGCCGTTAAAATTGCCGGCCACCTGCACCGCCATAGCCGTCGGAGCGCAATAGGAGAACATAACCTCCTGTTCCTGCAACGCAGGAAACCTTTCCGATATGGGTTCGATTGACTGCGGTGGTTTCAAAGCGCGATTCATCCTCTCTATTGCGTGAGTTAAAGCATACGGTACAAGACAGCCGCGCTCAATACGGTGTCGACCCCAGCAGCGGACGTCCATTCGGCCCCGCTGGCGCACCCAGGGCTCGGTCCCCGCTCCATTTGGTGAGGGAAAGCCTCCAAAACCCTGCGACGGACGGCGCCGTCCCTGCAAACTTTCCCATCAGGCCAACACCCCATGGCGCCGGGAATTCAATTCGATAGAATACTTCGGGGCCCGACCTATTGCCTAGGAAAGACCTCTCCACCATGACAACCAAAAATCGAGTACACCGTCCTGATTCGTCGCCAACGCAACCCTCTATTCGCAAAATGAAATCAACCCGAGTTCCCATGAAATCCAACCACACACACGCCGCCCAGACACCCGAGGATCTTCTCAACGAGCTGCGCACGCTCGTTGCAGACGCCGAGAAAATGATGGGGGAATCCATTAATGATCATTGCACGGACGCCGCCGCAACGCTGCGCGAGCGTTTCGACGCCGCCCAGGAGCGCATCTCCGACCTCTATGAGAGCGCCAGGGGAAAAGTCGTCGGCGGGGCAAAACGCACGGACAAGACCATCCGTTCGCATCCGTACCAGTCGATCATCGTCGCGACCGGCGTCGGCCTGCTCGTCGGCATCCTCCTCAGCCGCCGCAGCAAATAGTCCGCCGGCATGATGAATTCGGAGCCTCCGGCATCCCCTGGCTTTCTCGGATCCCTCCGGGCGTTGGGCGACAGTCTCCTGGGCGGCATCCAAGACCGGATCAGACTGGTCGGGTGCGAGCTTCAGGAGGAAAAGCACCGCCTGATCCAGATAATCTTCTGGATCGCCGCGATTGCGTTCACCGCTGCGATGTCGCTCTCTTTCATCAGCATTGCGCTCGTGTACCTATTCTGGGAGAGCGCCCGGCTCGCTGTCCTCGGCACCCTTGCGCTGGTGTACACCGGTGCATTCGTGGCGATTTGCGTCGCGTTCCGCCGCTATCTTGCCCGCCAGCCGGAGTCCTTCGCGTCAACGCTCCAGGAATTCGACAGGGACCGCGCGTGTATTCGCGACGAGAAATGACCGCGCCCGACTCCGACAAGGCCGCGATACTGCGACGTATCGACGCGAGTCGCACGCGAAGCGTGGAAGCGGCGTCCCGCGTCGTGCGCCCGATGGAGCGGTTTGATCAGACACTCGTGCGCTGGCGGTGGCTCTCGCCGATCATCACGTCCGCAGCCTTATCCATCGGTTCGCTCCTGCTAAAACGGTGGCTCGCCTCCCGGATGCAACGACGGTGACCGAATGATCGTCCCTAGTCAGGCGGGTTGTTCGCGGCGGCATCTTTTTTCGCACCCCGCTCTTTCGCCTTCCGCACCCGAGCGATCTTAACGGCGACCGCGGACGCAGCTTCGACCGAGTCGCCTTCAGTCCGTCGCTCATAATCCCGTTCCTCGCGCTGATCTTTCCGCAATACGGCCAGATCCTCCGCTTGAATGGTCTCTCCCGGCAATTCGACGCGCAACTCCTCGACCAGTATCAGAACCGCCGCCGCCAGCGGAAGCGAGAGGAGCGACCCCACGATTCCGCCCAGCTCCCAGCCTACAATAAGCGAGACAAACACCACCGATGACGGCAGTCGCATCGACCGGCCATATACCACCGGCACGAGCACGCGACTTTCGAACTCCTCATACGCAAGCATGAGGAGAAACACCGTCAGGGCAATCGCCGGCCCCACTGCGTACGCCGCCGCCACCGTCGGCGCGATCGCGAGGAATACTCCGATGTAAGGAAGTAGATCGATTGCCCCGCCAAACACCGCCAATGCGAGCGCGTTGGGAACGCGGCAGATGAGCAGGAGGACCAGGATGAACACCGACATCGAGATACAGGTTATGATCTGCCCGCGGATGTACCCGCCCACGATCGCTTCCATGTTGACCACCACGCGTGAAAAACGGATGTGGTGCGACCGCGGCATCACGGCGAAAACGGCGCCACGCAGCCGATCGCGGTCTAGCATGACATACACCGCGAGAAAAACCGATCCGATGCCATAGGCAATAACCTCGAACACCTGCTTGGTCGCATTCAGGACCGTTGATCCCGACGATTTCAGCAGCTGGTCGTACTGCATATTGTTTAAATCATCCCCCAGCGTTCTCATTAACTCCGAACGCTGCAAACGGGCCACCAACTGCGCACGGATTTCCGGCTCATGGCGGATTATCGACTTTGTCTGGGCAAGCAACGGCGGAACAGTGAATAACAGGAGCAGCGCCAGGCCTCCAACCGCGGTTGTAATCACGATCGAGATGCCAATCTTCCTCCCAATTTTCCGCGCCTCGAGTGCTGCGACCAACGGATTCAGCGCCCCCACAAGCATGAGCGCGGTGACGAGCATCAGCAATACCGGGAGCAGTTTTCCCAGAAGCTCCACGATCGCGACGAGCAGCAGGACTGCGACCATGCTACGCACCGACAGCTCCACCCGCACCGCGGGTCGAATTTTCTGCCCATCAAGCGGTATTTTCGGTGCGATCAATAGGTTGAGTTACAAGCCATGATACCGTCATTGGCTGGCCGGATTCCATGGGGCATTACCCGCGGATGAACAAGGGATCACGTGCTGACTTCTGACACAATCTGTCAGAAGTCAGCACGTGGCCCCTTCGATGATTCGTTTGCCCTAAGCGGCAGTCCCGGCACAATCCAAGGTGCGAAAGGGACCCAACCACGTGAAATACAAGACAATCCAGATGGGGAAGAACAAGATGATCGCGCTCGTCGCCCACGACAACAAGAAGAGGGACCTGACCGAATGGGCTAAGTTCAACCGGGATCTCCTTGCCCATCACAAGGTTTATGCCACTGGCACGACCGGCGCCGTGCTGGAAAAGGAACTGGGCTTCACGATCCACCGCCTCGAAAGCGGACCGCTTGGCGGAGATCAGCAGATCGGCTCAAAAATCGTGGAAGGCGCCATCGACTTCCTCATTTTCTTTTGGGATCCCCTGGAGCCCATGCCGCACGACCCCGACGTCAAGGCGCTCCTGCGCATGGCCGTGGTCTGGAACATCCCGATTGCCTGCGACCGATCGACCGCCGACTTCATGATCTCTTCGCCGCTCATGGATTCCAGCTACGAGCGGATCGTGCCGGACTACTCGGACTACCGGAACCGCAGTTTTCCGGCGGAGCCGGCCGCCCCCGCGGGGAAGGCGTCGCCCGGGTGAGCCAAGCGAGTGCCAGCAGGTATCCGAAGAAGCCTAAGATCACGCGGCTCATGCCGACGTGTGCTACTTTGCGTTTGACGGCTGGACTGTTGCTTTTGCTTCCGGTTTTTGGAGCGGGCTGCAGCACCTTTATCGCCCGCCGAATGGCACAAGCTCCGAATACCTATCCTACCTGGCTAGCTCCCTCCGCGCCCGTTCTGATCTCATTCAACGAGAGCCTTCTCGCCAATTCCCCGGAACGGTTTGCGGAGGTGGGACCACCGCCAGCCCGATTGTGTTACCGTGTTGTGGAACCGGCGGAATATCATCTGAAGGTCATCTCAACGAAATTTGTGGAGCAGGGGAAAGTGCGATACCAGTTTGAGTTTCGCGGCGAGTTGCCCCGAACCAACACCTGGACGGCGGCGCCTCGTGGCACTGTGGTCTTGCTGCACGGCTATGGGCTTGCCCAATTTGCCATGGTGCCATGGGCGTTTCAGCTAGCCCAGGAGGGCTGGCGTTGCGTGCTGGTGGATTTGCGCGGACACGGCAAGTCTACCGGGAAGATGATTTACTTTGGAATCACCGAGGCGCGGGATATGAGTCAACTGCTTGATGTGCTGAAGAATCGAGATCAACTATCGCCTCCCGTGGCAGTCATCGGCGATTCATACGGAGCGGCATTGGCGTTGCGTTGGAAAACGATTGATCCGCGCGTAGGCAGAGTGGTGGCCATTGCACCTTATGGGGTGTTGTCCGACGCAACGCTGAACATCTGCCGCGATTACGCAAAATTCCTGCCAAAGGCGCTCATAAGGGCTGGTCTTAAACAACTGCCTGCTGTGTTGGATGTTAATGCCGACGATCTGGACACGACAACGGTTTTGGCTCGGCATCCGGTGGCCGCTCTATTCGTGGCTGGAGCCGAGGACAACGTGATTCCGGTAACGGATTTGCGACGATTATATGCGGAGGCTCTGCCGGGAAGTGAACTGATTGTGGTGCCCGGGGCAACGCACGAAACGCTTCCCTACTATTTCAGCGAACTTGTCCCGCCGGTGCTTGAGTGGCTAAACACAAATAAGCCGGACAGCCGATGAACAACCATCCAACCCGGCGCGGCCTCCTCGCCGGCGGCAATTGGATCATCGACCACGTGAAGCTCATCGACGCGTGGCCTCCCCAGGACGCGCTCGCGTCGATCTCCAGCGAGTGGTCAGGCAACGGCGGGGCGCCGTACAACGTCCTGAAAAACCTCGCCAAGATCGGCGCCCCCTTCCCGCTCGTGGCGGTCGGGCTCGTCGGCGACGACAGTGACGGCCGCGCGATCCTGGCCGACTGCCGGGCCCACGGAATCGACGTGGCCCAGCTCGAGACGACCCCAGAGGCACCGACGAGCTATACCGACGTGATGACCGCCAAGTCCACGGGGCGGCGCACGTTTTTTCACCAGCGAGGCGCGAACGCCCTGCTGGGGCCCGGCCAGTTCGATTTCAGCCGAACGCGAGCCAGACTATTTCATCTTGGTTACCTGCTGCTCTTGGACCGGCTGGACGCCGCTGGTCCGGACGGGCGCCCAGCCGCGGCGGACGTGCTGAGCCGGGCCCGCGCCGCCGGCCTCCTCACCTCGCTCGATTGCGTGAGCGAAAACAGCGACCGCTTCGCAGCGATAGTGAACTCGGTCCTTCCGGAGGTGGATTATTTTTTCGCAAACGATTTCGAAGCCGAGAAGGTCACTGAAATTGCGCTTCGCCGCGCCGGGGAAATCGACGCTAGTGCCGTCGCGTGCGCCGCGCAAAAACTGATCGAAGCCGGTGTCCGGCAGTGGGCGATCCTCCATTTTCCCGAGGCGGTGTTCGCCCGCTCGGCAAAGGGCGAGGAAATCTGGCAGCCGAGCCTGCGCGTCCCGGCAGCCGAGATCAAAGGGGCGGCCGGGGCCGGCGACGCCCTGGCCGCGGGCGCGCTGTACGGCCTGCACGAGGGCTGGCCCATGGAGCGATGCCTGCACCTCGGCGTGTGCGTCGCTGCCGCCTCGCTTAGCCATCCAACCTGTTCGGAAGGCATTTGCCCGCTCGACGAGTGCGTGGCCCTGGCGAATCGCTTGGGCTTCCAGGTCAATGCATTTCCACCGCGACGTCGATGAACCCGCTCCTGGCTTTACTCGTAATGGGTCCACATCCGAAGGATCTTCACGGCTTTTTCCTCAGAAAGGACGTGGTACACCAATCGGTGCTGGATATTGATGCGGCGGGAGTAAGCTCCGCTCAAGTCACCCACCAATTTTTCGAAAGGCGGAGGAATTCGGAATGGATCGATCTTCAGCAACTCTAACAACGCCTCGGCCTTCGGTCGCAGATTCGAAGCGGCAAGCTTCTTCGCGTCCTTCCGCGCCTGTTTCGTGTAGTAAAGCTCCCAGCTCACCAGGCGATCTTCTTCGAGGTCTTGTCGAGCGGCTCCTTCATACCCTTCCGAATTGACTCGCGCATGCCAGGAATCGAAAGCAGGTAAAGCGTCTCCTGAATGCTGCGCCAATCGCTCTCGGACACCAAAACGGCATTGCTGCGCTTGCCTGTGATCTGAATCGGTTCGTGGGCAGCCTCGGCGTTGTCGACTAGCTGGTACAGCATGGCGCGCGCCTGAGTAATGGGGATTGCCGTCATATCGGTAGCGTACGTGAATACGTACGTATGTCAAGCCCGAGAATCGGGAACCAACGGCCTTTTGGCTCTTCAGTAAAGATTGGGGACATGGGGCGTTGGAAGCGCCACCATGTCCCCTGTGTCCTTACAACTAACTCTTCCTGGATATCGCATCATCCGGTGGGAGAGCAATATCTTGATGCGGGT
>Ga0182024_10004830_pt1 | contig 30640 bp, 31 predicted proteins | sample P32metaG_FD_120480 | JGI IMG/M metagenome (GOLD analysis project Ga0182024, IMG submission 120480) | Permafrost microbial communities from Stordalen Mire, Sweden - P3-2 metaG (Illumina Assembly) | ecosystem: Environmental > Terrestrial > Soil > Wetlands > Permafrost | place: Sweden: Stordalen... | reverse complement strand
TTCATGTCGGTCTCTTTATAGACCGTGGTGTTTGTGAAGACCTTGAAGCCGGCTGCCTTCGCGGCCTTGAGCCCCTCGATCGCTTCCTTGAAAACGCCCTCGCGCTCCACTGAGATGTCGTGATTCTTTTCCATCCCATCCAGGTGGACGTTGAACACCAGGCCCGGATGCGGCGTGAACTCTTTCAGCTTCTTCACCATGAACATGCCGTTGGTGCAGAGCTGAATCCATTTGCCGCGCGATAAGATCTGGTTCGTTAGCTGAGCAATTTCAGGATAGAGCAGCGGTTCGCCGCCGCAGATAGAGACCATCGGGGCGCCGCACTCATCGACAGCTTTCAGGCACTGCTCCAGGCTCAACCGCTCGCGAATCGAAGACTCGTATTCACGGATGCGCCCGCAACCGGTGCACGTCAGATTGCAGGCATGCAAAGGCTCGAGCATCATGACGAGGGGGAACCGTTTGTTGATCATCGGGTGCGGTTTGCGCTCGACACCCGCCGCCGGAATCTGCGCATGGATGATGCGGAACGGATTCGCGTCGTCGGAAACGGCGTTGTTCTTCTGCCACTCCGGCCGCGGACGAATCTTGTTCTTGGCGATGTAGGTCGCCATGTCGGCGACTTGCGAAAAAGGAACTCTCATGAACAGTCTGCTCCGTGTGCGCTTCTCGATTTCAGGTAGCACGACATCGCTAGCACCGGAAACGAGTTTCGATAAAGGTGATACTTCAGGTAAAAGACGCGAGGGAATCCGGTGCCTGTGGCCAGTGCCTCATCCCAGCTCCCGTCCGCTTTTTGCGTCTCAATTAAATATTCAATGCCGTTGTGCAGGCTGTTGCTAGTCGTGTCTCCCCCGGCAAGGAGGCCGAGAATCGCCCACGCCGTTTGCGATGGCGTGCTTTTCGCCGGCATGTAGGTGTGATTGTCGTAGCTGGCGCAGCTTTCGCCCCAGCCTCCGTCGGCATTTTGAATCGACCGGACCCACTCCCCCGCCCGCAGGATGTACGCTTCGCGATCGCTCTCGCCCGCGTCCTTCAAACCGCGCAAGGCCAGGAACGTGCCGTAAATATAATCGACACCCCAGCGTCCATACCAGCTTCCGTCGACTTCCTGAGTGCGCTTCAGGTATTCGACGCCGCGCCGGATCGCCGCATGATTGCGGTCGACGCCCGCCGCGATCAACCCTTCCATCACGCGGCCCGTAATATCGGGACACGTCGGATCGAGCATCGCGTTGTGATCGGCAAACGGCACCGAGCTCAGGAAATTCCAGTTGTTATCGACGTCGAACGCCGCCCAGCCACCGTCTTTCGATTGCATCGCCAGGAGCCATGTGACCGCCCGATCGGTGACTGCTTCCTGTTTCGCCGGGTTCGACCCTTGCGCGCGCGCCAAGGCGAGCAGCACCTGCGCCGTATCGTCGATGTCGGGATAATATTCGTTGGCGAATTCGAAATACCAGCCCGAAGGCTCGACATTTGGCCGCTTGACCGACCAGTCGCCCTTGCGCCGGACTTCTTTGGTGAGCAGCCAATCGACGGTGCGGCTCAGCTTCGCGTCCGGAACCACGCCCGATTCGCCCAACGCGTAGGCCGCGATCGCCGTATCCCAAACCGGCGAGAAACAAGGTTGAAAGAAGAAGCCGCGCTCGTCGTCGACAAGAAGATTGAAGAACTGCTTTTCCGCTTCCTTGACGTCAGGATGATCCTTCGGATAACCCAGTAGGTCGAGCGCCATAATGACGTACATCATCGGCGGATAAATCGCGCCGAGCCCGTCGGTGTAACGCGCGCGTTGAAGCATCCATTGCTCCGCCCGCCGGATCGCTCTGGTGCGCAGGCCGCGGGAACCGTGACGCTCCCAGAACTTGAGGCATTTGTCGGCCTTGAGAAAGAAATTCCGCCAACTGAAAAACCCTTCGTCGTTCGGAAATTCGAGCGGTACTCCCGGCACGTATAATTCCTTCAATGAAAACCCGGCAGGCACGGGACGCCGCGGATTCATTGCATGAACGATCGATAACGGAATCACGATCGCACGCGACCAGGACGAAATCTCGTAGATCAGCTTTCCGAGAAGAATGCCTTCAGGTGGAATCGAGGGCGTATTTTCGCGCGGATAAAGATTGAACAGGCTGAGATTGATTTTGGTGTAGCTGTTGGCCGCCTGCAATCCGCCGAGCGCCAGAATTCTTTCGCGCGCACGATTCAGATTCGAATCATCGTAGGCGAGCCCGGCCAGCTTCAACGCGGTGTACGCTTTTACGGTTGCGCTGATTTCGGACGGCCCTTCAGCGTAAATATTGAATCCGCCATCGGGAAGCTGCCGCGCGAGAATCGATCGCACCGCCTTGTCAACCAGGGGTCGCGTGGGAGGATTCCAAATGCCATTCTGCGGCGGATGACGCCATAGCTCAAGAAGTATGAAATCGGACTCAAGCGTGGTGTCGGCGGTCAAATCGCCCCACCAGTAGCCTTCTTTCGTTTGACGCCCCAGCATGTAGGCAGTGGCGCTGCGCAACGATCGGGCCGTTGCCGCGGTTAGTGCTTCGACAAGTTGAAGACTAGGACTCATACGCGCGCGATGGTCTGTAGTTGCACCGTGCGGCCAAGTTCGGATGGCAGATTGAACCGCACGTCCTCTTCCTTGATTTCCATTTCTTCGAGTTCGTCGAATCCGCACCCCTGGAGCGATCCGATCAACTCCTCCACCAGATTCTCAGGAGCCGATGCCCCCGCCGTCACTGCTACGGTTTGGATGTCCGAAAGCCACTCCGGTTTCACTTCTTTTAGATCGTCAATAAGATACGCCGGAACGCCCATCTTTTCGCATACCTCAACCAGACGCCGCGAATTGGAGCTGTTCTGCGAGCCCACAACGAGAAGCAACTGGCACAAAGGCACCACGGCTTTCACCGCAAGCTGCCGGTTTTCAGTGGCATAGCAAATATCCTGCGCCGCCGGCCCTTGAATTTTCGGGAACCTTTCCCGGAGCCGGGCTACGATGTCCTGCGTCTCATCCAAGCTTAGAGTAGTTTGCGTAATAAAGGATACGCGGTCCGGATCGGAGATGTTCAAACGGTCGACATCTTCGACGGTCGAGACCAGAATGGTCGCCTCCGGCGCCTCGCCCAGAGTGCCAATCACTTCATCGTGATCTTTATGGCCGATTAAGACGATGCTGTAGCCTCTTTTAGCGAACTTTTTGGCTTCTAAGTGGACTTTTGTAACCAAAGGGCAGGTCGCGTCGATGACCTTGAGGTCGCGCTCCCGGGCCTGCGACCAGACAGCGGGGGAAACTCCATGCGCACTGAAGATCAGCCGCGCCCCGCTGGGAACCTCTTCCAGCTCCTCCACAAAAATGGCGCCGGCTTCGCGCAGCTCGTCGACAACGTGCTTGTTATGTACGATCTCTTTGCGGACGTAGATCGGAGCCCCGTAAAGATCCAGTGCAATTTTGACCACATCTATCGCACGGACCACACCAGCGCAAAACCCGCGCGGCCTGAGTAAGATGATCTTCTTAGACGCGGTACTCATAGGGAATTAATATTATAGCAAGTTCCCTTGAATCCCGGGCCTATCTTATGGACGATGAAGTGGTCTAGGAAGCAATGTCCCCTGGCCCAGAATCCACTGCGGGTCGAAGCGGCGCTTTACGGCGCGCATCGCTTCGATCTCGGCCGGCAAGTACTGTATTTCGAGTAAATGCGCCTTCCGCTTGCCGAGCCCATGCTCCGCGCCGACCGTGCCCCCCAGCGCCACGGCATCGTGCGCCAATTCCGTCGAAACCGCCTTGGCCGCCGCGAACTGTTCCGGACTGTCGGAGAACGTATTTATATGTAGATGGGCGTCGCCGATATGGCCGAAAATAACGAAGTTTTCGCCCACGGCCTTTTGAAGTTTAGTCTTGTAAGTCGCCAGAATTTCGCGATTCTTGTCCAAGGGAACGGCGTAATCCGTGCTCAGCTTCATGAATCCAGTACGCCGGATGCGTGCGTTTACCCTCTCGGGCAGCGAGTGGCGGAATTGGCGGAACCGCTCGCGGTCGGCCGCCGACATGGCGAACCAGGAGTCGTTTTCAAGCGTCCCGGTCATATCCAGGTCGGCGTCGCCCTCCAGTTCGATCATGAGCGCGGCTTCGTGCGCCACATCCATCATTCGGAGCGACTTGCCGTCCAGATATTCGAGCATCCGCAGTCCCGGTATTTCCCTCCATCGGTCGACCGCATCGAGCGCAGCCTCCTCCGACGCGAAAAAAACCACCCCTCCCAGGATTTCCCCCGGCGCCGGAAGCAGCTTTAGTTCTGCCTGCGTCACGACGCCGAGCGTTCCCTCATTCCCGATGAACAGATCGACGAAATCCATGTTCGGTGTCAGCCGGTATCCGGCGGAATGCTTCGTCGTTTTCGGGAGAGGAAGAGCCGGAACGTCAAAATCGACGGGCTGGCCGCGGCGTACCTCGATCACTCGGCCGTCGAGCAGGGCCACTCTGAGCGCGAGAACATGTTCCCGGGTCGCACCATAACGGAAACTGCGCGATCCGCTGGCATTGGTCGCGATGTTCCCGCCGATTGAAGACGTATTTTCCGTCGGGTCCGGCGCATAAAACTGCCCCGTGGCGGCAGCCTCCGATTGCACTTCGCGCAGCAGGACTCCAGGCCCGACTGTCGCCCGACCCAGTTCAATATTGATCGTCCGGAGCTTGGCAAGCGACAATCCCCACCCGCCCTCGGGTGCCGCGCCGCCGGTGACACCGGTGAGCGCACCCATGATTGTGATCGGGACATTCTCAGCCGACGCGCGCTTTAGGATTGCAACGACCTGCTCCTCGTTCTCAGGCGAGAAAACCTGATCCGCGTTTCCCGGATATCCGGACGCGTCGGTGATGTCCATATTTTTTAGTGTATTCTCACCAGATCGTTTGTACACTCGAAGCGCGAATCATGCCGTCACGGCTTATTACAGGAACGCCTAGGTAAACCGCCGTCGCCGCGACGATGCGATCAGGCATATCGGGCACGGCGCCCCTGGGAACTAAGCGCATCGATTCGATAACGCCGGGGGTAACCGGCGCTTCCGCTAGAACGTGATCCGGATCATTGAGGGCTTTTCTCAAATCGTCATAAGCCGTGGCTCGGACACGGTTCTTTTCGATCAAATAAACAATTTCGGCCAAGCTAATGACCGAAACGGCGATCCGGTGGTGTGCACTTCCAGCGTCATCGATGAAGGTTTTGGCGCGCCTCGACAAGCGCCCATCCCCGAATACATACCAAAGGGCGGTATGGGTATCGGCGACACCGACAACGGTCAGAAATCTTCGCCGAATCCGCGGAACATCTCGCGTCGGTTTTCGTCAATTTCCTCAGCAGATGGGGCGGGTCCATACTTTGCCAAGATCCCATACGACGATTTGTACGGCCCCCGATGCGGTTCCGGTTCCACCTCCTGATCCGCAATTTTCTGGAACCATGCTTCGAGAGAGAGACCTTCCATGAGCGCTTTCGCTCTGAGCGCATATACTTGTTTCTCGGGAAGTTCAATCGTTACCGTCATGGAGCTAAACCTCTACGCCTTAATAATAACTCAAACCTCTAAAATCACCGGCATTATCAAAGGCCGCCGCGACGTCTCCTTCGTCAAATACCTCTTCAGATCCGCGCGAATTTTCTCTTGCATCACTCCCAAATCCGTCCGCTCCTCCGCCGACGATGAGTTGAGCGTCTTCAGGACGACCTTCCGCGCCTCCTCAATCACGTCCGACCGCTCGTCGAGCGACATGAAGCCCCGGCTTACGATCTCCGGCAGCCCTTCGCACACGCCTGTATGTTTATTGATCGCGATAATCGGCAACACGAAACCGTCTTCCGATAGATGGCGCCGGTCGCGAATGACCATATCCTCCACGACCTCGTCGAGCGTCCCCGAATCGATGCAAATGCGCCCGACCGTTACCGGCTCGCCTTTGCGCGCGCCCTTGTTATCGATCTCCAGCGTTTCACCCGATTCAAGAACGAACGTCGCCTCCAGGTTGTAATGCGTCAGATGCTGCGCCAGTTGCGCATGCTTCGTCATCTGCCGATACTCGCCGTGAATCGGAACGAAATATTTCGGACGAACCAGATTCAGGATCAGCCGCAGTTCCTCTTCGCTCCCGTGACCTGAAACGTGGATCGGCGGATTCATCGGGCCGTACACCAGGTCCGCACCGCGCCGCGCGATGTGATTCATCATGCGGTAAATCGCTTTTTCATTCCCGGGAATAATACGCGCACTGAGCGCGACAGTGTCCCCGGTCTCGATCGACAGGTGCTTGTGATTGTCGACCGCCACGCGCGACAGAGCCGACATCGGCTCACCCTGCGTGCCGCTGACGATCGCACAAACCTTGCTCGGCGCCGTCTGCATCAGGTCCTGAGGACGCAGCAGAATGCCGTTCGGGATGGTCAGGAACCCAAGGTTGTGCGCGATCTCCGTCGCCGTATTCATGCTGCGGCCGATGAACGCGACTTTGCGCCCATACTCATCGGCGGCGTCGAGAATCTGCTGCAGCCGGTGGATGGACGAGCTGAAGCAGGAAATGACGATCCGGCGGGGCGCGCGCATGAACATCTCGGCCAGCCTCGGCGCGACCGCCCTCTCACTCTCCGTGTAGCCCGACCGGTCGACGTTGGTCGAATCCGACATCAGCAGCAGCACGCCACGCTTTCCGTACTCGGCGAATTTGTGCAGATCGAACAGTTCGTTGTCCGTCGGCGATGGGTCCACTTTAAAATCGCCCGTATGCATGATGACGCCGAGAGGCGTCGTGATCGCGAGCGCCACGCAGCTCACCGTCGAATGCGTCACATGGATGAACTCAATCGAAAACGGCCCGAGCACCAGCGTCTCGCCCGCCTTGACCCGGTTGAGGTTCACCTCCTTCAACATCTCGTGTTCTTCGAGGCGCCGCTCCACGAGGGCGAGCGTGAACGCCGTGCCGTAGACCGGAATCTTGATCTGCGCGAGCAGAAACGGAATGCCGCCGATGTGATCCTCATGCCCGTGCGTGAGCACCAGCCCGCGAACGTGTTTGGCGTTTTCCTCGAGGTACGTAAAATCGGGCGTGACGATATCCACGCCCATCAGCTCCGCGTCGGGGAACATCATCCCCGCGTCCAGAACGATAATGTCATCGCCGAACCGGACGGCCATGCAGTTCATACCGAACTCGCCCAGGCCCCCCAGTGGGATGATTTGCAGTTTTTTGTCAGACATTAAACTATTCAAGGTTAGCGCACTATACTAAAACCATGGCAGCCGCCGCGCAAATTTCGGTGGACGAGTATCTCAAAACCACCTATCGCCCGGACCGCGATTACGTGGACGGCGAGGTTGTGGAGCGCAACGTGGGTGAACGCGATCATAGCCAGCCGCAGGCGCTTCTTGCGGCGTATTTTCTGGCCCGGAAGAAAGAGTGGCGGTTATGGGCGCTGACTGAGCAACGCGTCCAGGTGACCTCCAATCGCTTCCGCATCCCCGATGTCTGCGTTCTTCGACCAGACGCGCCTTATGAACAGATCGTCACCACGCCGCCGCTAATTTGCGTCGAAATTCTCTCGAAGGACGATTCCTTCGCATCTATCATCGACCGCCTCGACGACTACGTTTCAATGGGCGTCGCCAACGTCTGGGTGATCGATCCTCACAAACGTCGCGCCTATACTTACAGCGCGGATGGAACAATGGAAGCAATCAACGGCGAACTCCGCGTGGCAGATTCGAACATCGCCGTTCCGTTGGCAAGCATCTTCGAATCCTAGCCGCCGTCCGCATGCTCACGCATGGCGGTTCGGTTGCAGGGCGGAACCGCCATGCGTAAGCATGCGGACCCTCATTGACAACCACCCCAAAATCGTGGTTTCATTAGTTGGCTACCCTAGCCAACTAAGTATATGGCTTCCGCACAAACCGCACTCGATCTCCTGGTCCTCACCGTCCTCGGCCGCCGCGGCCCTCTCCACGGCTACGGCATCGCCAGCGCGATCGAGGATCTCTCCGACGAAGCGCTGCGCATCGATGAAGGATCGCTCTATCCGGCGCTTCACCGGATGGAAGAGATCGGCTGGATCACCGCCTCCTGGACCGTCACGGAGAATAAACGCCGCGCCCGACTCTACCAAATGACCCGCGCCGGCAAAAAGCAATTGGCCGCCGAAACCGAGCGCTGGACCAGCTTTTCGACCGGCGTCGCCCGCGTGCTGCGTCACGCGTAAGGAGGTTGTCATGTCCCTTTTTTCGAGATTGAAGAACGCCATTCATCCGAAACGGCTCGACGACGAGTTGCTCGATGAAATGAAGGACCACCTGGACCGCCGCGCCGCGGCTTTGCGTGAAAAAGGACTTCCTCCTGCCGACGCAAAACTTGAGGCCGAGAGACGATTCGGCAACCTCACCCAAATCCGCGAACAAAGCCGCGACTTCCGATTATCGGTGACGCTCGAAAGCACTCTGCAAGACGTCCGCTATGCCGTGCGAGGGATGCAAGAGTCCGGCGTTCGCCATCACCGCAGTTTTATCGCTCGCCCTGGCGATCGGCGCAAACACCGCCATCTATTCCATCGTCGACGCGGCGCTGCTCCGACCGCTGCCAGTGCCCGAGCCGGATCGCCTGTTCACGCTGGCAACCCCAGGCATTCAAGAGCCGGGACGGGCGGAGCCCTCGGGCGAGCGCGAGACCTTCAACTATCCTCTCTATAAGCAATTCCGCGCCGCCGCCGGAGACTCCGCGCGTCTCGCTCTCTTCAGCAACGTCGGCAACCAGATGACCGAAGTCCAGATTCCCGACAGTAGTGCGCCCATCGAAAAAGCGACGCGGCAATTTGTTTCCGGAGAGGCTTTCGATATCCTGAAAGTCCCTCCCGCCCTGGGCCGAGTCTTTTCCAGTGAAGAGGACAGGATTCCCTGGGGCCATCCCGTCGCCATCATCAGCTACGACTATTGGACAAGGCGTTTCCATTCCGATCCGCAGATCGTGGGGAAGCGCATCTACAACGCCCCACGTGGGGCTTATACAATCATAGGCGTCGCGCAAAAGGGATTTTTTGGCGTCCAACCCGGCCGGTTCGTTGATATCTGGCTGCCCGCCATGATGTACAGCAAAGCGTCGTTCGACAACGTAGGATGGAACTGGTTCTGGATCGTAGGGCGCCTGGCTCCGGACGTCACCGCCGCGCAGTTGCAGCCCCGGCTCCAACCGCTGTTGCGCGACTGGACCCAATTGTGGATCAACCAATTCCCGACGATGCCTGCGGCGATCAAGAACCAATTTCTTGCGGCGCAGTTGCGCGTTCATCCGGGAGGCGGCGGACACTCCGCATTCCGCGACGCCTTCGCGCGTCCTTTATGGATCGTATTGGGGGTTGCGGCCGGCATCCTGCTGATCGCATGCGCCAATATCGCGAGTCTCCTCCTGGCCCGCTCCACTGCGCGAGCCTCTGAAATGGCGATGCGGATCTCGCTCGGCGCGGGCCGCTCGAGGCTGATTCGCCAGCTCCTTACCGAAAGCCTGCTGCTCTCGATCCTGGCCGGCGCGCTCGGCTGGCTTTTGGCGGCCGCTGCCGCACCCGCACTGATCGCGATGCTCTCCACTCAAAACGACCCCGTGAAATTCGCCCTCGCGATGGACACCCGCGTCCTCTTATTTTGCATCGTGGTCTCAACGATCGCCGCCGTGTTCTTTGGCCTGCTCCCCGCTTGGCAAGCCTCCGGCGCGCAGCCGATGCGCGAGCTTCGAGGCAGGGCCGCCCGCTCCGGCAAGCTGCGCTGGGGACAATTTTTCGTTGGCGTACAGGTCGCATTCGCGTTTTGCCTGATCGTCGCAGGAGCCGGTTTCCTGTTCACCCTGCGAAACCTCTACGCCGTGAACCTGGGATTCGATCCGCACAACGTTTCCATGTTCATGATCGGCGTGGGCGGCCTCAGCGATGTGACGCAACAGCCGCAGCTCAATGTCTACCTGGACGATTTTCAGAAGCGTGTCGCAGCGCTTCCCGGAATCCAGAGCACGGGCACGGCTCAATGGGAGTTGTTCGACGCGCCTCAAATCGGAAGTCAGATCATCGTGCCGGGCAAGCCTCTGCCGGACCGCGAAGAGATTTTCGGATCGGTCTCGCCGGGCTACTTCGCGGCGCTGAAGACTCCTCTGCTTGCCGGACGCGACTTCGAACAGCGTGATCGATTCGTCAAAGCGGGCCCGCGTCCCGCGATCATCAATCAAGCGCTTTCCCGAGCTTACTTCGCCGACGAAAATCCCATCGGTAAAATATTTCAGGTTCCGGACGAGCAGAAGCTGATCGACCGTGAGGTGATCGGGGTCGTAGCGGACTCGGCATTCGGCTCCGTGCGCCTGGCGCCACAGCCGATCGCTTATGGCGTGATTCGCGGGACCAATCGTTTCGAGTTGTACGTGCGTTCGCCGCTCGATCTCGGCGCCGTCGTCAAATTGGTCGACGGCGCAGCCGAGGCCATTGGATACCGCACGCGGGTGATGAGCGTTACGACTCTCGATACGCTCATTGGCAATACTCTATTGAGAGAAAAACTCCTCGCCGGCATTGGAGGAGTCTTCGCGTTCCTCGGCCTCCTGCTCGCCGCGATCGGATTATTCGGCTTGCTGAATTATTCCGTAACGCGGCGCACCAAGGAAATCGGCATCCGCGCGGCGTTGGGTGCTCGGCCTCCGGGCCTCGTCTATCTTGTACTCAAGGACATGTTCAGCATGATCGCCGGCGGCCTCATCGTCGGGTTAGCGGCCTCGCTCGCGCTGATGACTCTCGTCCGCTCGTTACTCTTCGGAATCCGCCCGATCGATCCATTCGTAATGACCACGGCAGTAGCAGTCTTCCTGGCCGCAGCCTTCGTAGCCGGCGGCCTGCCCGCCAGCCGGGCCGCGTCGATCGATCCAATGGTCGCACTCCGCCACGAGTAAACTAAAGACATGGCAGCCGCCACGCAGATCTCCGTGACCGAGTACCTCAACACCACCTATCGCCCCGATCGCGATTATGTGGATGGCGAGGTTCTGGAGCGCAACTTGGGTGAATACGAACACAGCAGACCACAAATGCGCATTGGCGCATATTTCTATAATCGGGAAAAAGAATGGCACATCCGCGTCGTCCCCGAACAACGCGTGCAGGTAAAACCCAACCGCTTTCGCATTCCCGACGTCTGCGTGGTACTCGAAGAATCGCCGGTCGAGTCGATCTTTCGCCACCCACCGTTCATTTGTATTGAAATTCTGTCGAAAGACGATTCCTTCAAATCCGTGATCGACCGCCTGGAGGACTATCTCGCCATGGGCGTTGAAAACGTCTGGGTCATCGACCCCGGTGCCCGCCGCGGCTACACTTACCGGGATGGCCTCAGCCTGGCGAAAGATGGCGTGCTTCGCACCGCGCATTCCGGCATCGAGCTTCCGCTAGCGAGTATTTTCGAGTAGACCAAATCCAACACCACCTATCGCCCCGACAGCCGCGGCTTTACACCTCACCCCTTCCGCATCCCCGATGCCCGCGTCCTTCGTCAGAGCGTCGCCGCTGATTTGTATCGAAATCCTCTCGGGCGTCGCGAACGTCTGGGTCATCGGTCCCCGCGTGCGCCGCGCGGCTGAAATGAGCCGCCCTTTTTGACAACTGAAAGCCGCGTATTGTGGGGCAGGTTGGCACGGGCGCAGCCCGGACACGATCAGTCGAGGCGTCCGAAAATAGGAAGCAGAACTCACGATCGCGAATCCACCTACTGCGCGGAGTTCAAAAACCGCGACACAACCGCCCACAACTGCACCGCCTCGACCGGCTTCGACAGAAACGCCTGCATCCCCTGCCGCAGGCAGCGATCGCGAAGCTCGTCTGAAAAATCGGCGGTGAGAGCGAGGATCGGTACCGCCGCGTAACCGGGCAGCTTCCGCATCTCCTGAGTCGTTTCAAGACCGTTCATACCCGGCATCTGCAGATCCATTAAGACCAGGTCGTAGTGGCAACGCGATGCCGCGGTCAGCGCAGCGGCGCCCGACGTGGCTCCGTCAACTTTCACCTGCCGCCGTTCCAAAGCCCGTTTCAGAATCGTCAGGCCCACCGCATTGTCCTCAACTGCCAACACAATTGGTCTGGTCTCGGCGCGCAACCCCGCCAGAGCCCTGCCGGCTTCGGTTTCGGCGACCCGCATGGGAATCCGAAGCGTGAACGTCGACCCTTTACCGGGCGTGCTCGCCACACTGATTTCGCCCTGCATCAGTGATGCAAGTTTTTTCGCCAGCGCGAGTCCGAGCCCCAAGCCCGGATACATTCGCGAGAGTCCGCTATCGACTTGGCGAAACGACTCGAAAATTCTATCCATTTGATCGTCGGGAATGCCGATGCCCGTGTCTTCCACTTCGATCCGGAGGATCTCGGTAGAATCGCGAATCACGCGCAGTTCCACGCCGCCCGCGTGCGTAAACTTGATCGCATTGGCCAGAAAATGGCCCAGTAACTGGCGCAGCCTCGGAGCGTCGCCCATCATCGTCTCCGGCAATCCCGCATCGTAGGTGGCGTGGATACTGAGCCCTTTCGATTCTGCCTTTAGCATCTGCTGTGCGAGCGTCGATTCGATCAGCTCCCGCAGGCTGAATTCGCTTTCATCGAGCGAGAAATGCCCCGCTTCGAGCGCCGAATATTCGAGCGTGGCGTTCAGGATTTCGAACAGGCTCTCCGCGCACAGACGGGCGGCGTTGACGTAATCCTTCTGCTCCTCGTCGAGCTTGGTTTCGAGCAGTAAATCCGCCATTCCGAGAATGCCGCTCAGAGGCGTTCGGATTTCGTGATTCAAGCTGGCGAGGAAAGTGCCTTTGAGCCGCTCCAGTTCGTCCGGCGCCAGGGTAGGCCCCAGAAACTGCACCGGTTCAAGTGTGCCCGTTGAGGCGCTGCCGGCCTCTATCGGCGATTGGGCGTTACCTGCCATTCAAGGAACAATCACCTGTCTGGGCAGTCTATCGGCTGATTTAAGGATCGAGTTTAATGAAATTGTAAATTTATTGTTAACAAGCTCTAAGGTATTTCTTTTACTACGGTTTCCGCCGCCAGCACGTCATGATTCGCGCTCAGCAATACGCGCTTCCGCCGCTTCGGAAAATCCATAATGCGTCCGTCGAAACACCATCGTGCAGCGCGCGATAACTCGGTTCCCAATCGGCTATCGCACACAGCAGGAGCGCAAACAACATCAAGGCTTCTTTACAGGAGGCTTGTCTTTATCGTCGACAGCTTCGCCGAACGTAATTGTCGTATCGGATTTGAACCGCTTATAATCTTCATATTTCACGGTCTGTTTCATCCGCACGTCCATGTCTTTGAAGTGCAGCGTATCGTTGGCGATGGTGTAGGTCGGGAACCAGAACTTGCCGTCGATTTGTTCGCGGTACGTTTCGAATTTTGGAAACTGCTGGCCGTTGCCGCCTTTATTCGCGCTGCCGACGCCTCGGCCGTAGCTCTTCACGATTTGCAGATCGCGATCGTCGACCCACACTTCGCCCTGGAAGTAGCGCAGTTTGCCCTCGTATTTAATGGGCTTCACCGCGAACACGTAGCAACCGATTTCGTCCACCTTCTGCCGGCCCAGATAACGGATCAGATATTTCGGCAACTGATCGGTGGTCAGGACGAAGGGTTGAACGCTCTTCAAATCCTCCATATCCTCCGGCGTCAGGATCAGCTTGCTCAGCGAGGGTACGGGCGACCGCGTGACATGCTCGCTACGCTTTCCGTCGGATGCAAAGATGATGTCCGAGACAACTTCCCACTTGCCAGTCGTGTTACCGGAATCGTCCAGTTCCTGAATACGGACGGTCTGCTTGTAGACATAGTTCTCGCGCGCTTTGGCGAAGTCGGCTTCGTGGGCGGCGAATTTATGGATGATCTCGTCGATCTGGGCCTGGGTTGGCTCGGTGTTATCGGCGGCGAATAAAGCTCCGGCCGCTACCAATACTAATCCGAAATAGCGCATAACAGCTCCTTACTGCTTGTCGAGCAACTGCTTGGCGATGGTGACGCGCTGCATGTTGCTGGTGCCTTCATAAATCCGGCCGATCTTCGAATCGCGATACAACTTCTCGACCGGATAATCCTTGGTGAACCCCACTCCGCCGAGCACTTCGACCGCGCGCGATGCCGTCCGTTCCGCAACCTGCGACGCGAAATACTTGCACATCGCGGCTTCGGTGACGAACGGCAGACCCGCATCGCGTAAACGAGCGGCGTTATAAACCATCAGCCGCGTCGCTTCGACCTCGACGGCCATCTCGGCGAGATCGAACTGCACGCCTTGAAATTCGGAAATCGTTTTGCCGAATTGCTTCCGCTGTTTCGCGTAGGCGAGCGCGTGATCGAGCGCTCCCTGCGCCAACCCCAGCATCTGCGCGCCGATTCCGATGCGGCCTTCGTTCAACGTTTCGATCGCGATCTTGTAGCCTTTGCCGAGCTCGCCGATGACGTTCGCCTTCGGAACTTTGCAATCGTCGAGAATCAGTTCGCAGGTTGAGGACGCGCGAATGCCGAGCTTGTCTTCTTTCTTGCCGACCGCGAAGCCAGGAAATTCGCGCTCGATCAGGAATGCCGTGATGCCTTTATATCCGGCTTCAGGATTGAGGTTTGCGAACAGAAGAAACAAGCCTGCTTCGCCTGCATTGGTGATCCAGAGTTTGCGCCCGGTAATCTTATAGTGATCGCCTTCATCCACCGCCCGAGTCTGGAGCGCAAATGCATCGGAGCCCGATCCGGCTTCGGACAACGCATAGCTCGCGAGCGTGTCCTTAGTAAGTCGCGGCAGATATTTGCGCTTCTGATCTTCCGTCGCCCAGCGCAGAATCGCATTATTGAAAAGAGTATTCTGCACGTCAACTATGACTGCGGCCGACGGATCGACTCGCGCCAGCTCCTCAATCGCGATGATCGATTGGAAGAAGTAACCGCCCTGGCCGCCGTACTGTTCGGGAACGTCGATACCCATCAATCCGAGGGCGAAGCATTCGAGGAGAAGGTCCTTGCGAAACACGCCGGCTTCGTCCATCGAGCGGACGTGCGGCCCAATGCGCTCCCTTGCGAATCTTCGCACGGTGGATTGGAACATCCGTTCTTCTTCGCTCAGTTGCGTTAGCGGAGCGGGGGTAACGCGGGGCTCGGTGGCTTGCATTAATTCAATTGTAGAATGATTGAAACCGCTCCCTGTGGTCGCGGCTCGTAGCCAACGTCATTAAATGCTTTACGAGCCGCGACCACAGGGAGTGGTTTCTTATAAAAAATGACTGACTGGAAAAAGACCGCGGCGGCGCTCGATCCGCCGATCCCTGAACCTGACGTGGAAAAACTCCTTCCCGTCATGGAGGCATTAGAAAACGCGTTTCGTCCACTGCAGCGCACGCTGACTCCGGAGTCCGACGTCTGGACAGGGCCCGAGGACGTTGGATGACCATCCTTGAAATGGCTGACGCGCTGCGGGCGAAGAAAGTTTCGTCGCTCGAACTGACCAACGACACACTCGCGAAAATCGCGCGCGAAAATCCACGGCTGAACGCGTTCATTACTGTCCTTGAGGAGTCCGCGCGAGCGCGAGCTTCCGCCATGGATGCGGAGCTGTCGCATGGGATCGACCGCGGCCCGATGCACGGCGTCCCGATCGCGCACAAGGATCTGGTCTACACGAAAGGCGTGCGCACCACGGGCGGCTCGAAAATATTGAAAGATTTTGTGCCCGATCACGATGCCGACATCGCGATCAACCTCGACCGCGCGGGCGCTGTGCTGGTGGGAAAAACCAATCTTCACGAATTCGCTTATGGCATCACGTCGACCAATCCGCACTTTGGTGCAGTGCGAAATCCGTGGGACACGGAGCGCATTCCCGGTGGATCAAGCGGAGGATCAGGCGCGGCGGTTGCGGCAGGCATTCTGCCGATGGCGACGGGCACCGATACCGGAGGATCGATCCGCATCCCGGCTTCCTTCTGCGGCGTGACGGGGTTGAAGCCAACGTTCGGCCTGATCAGCAAGCGCGGGGTGATGCCGCTCGGCTGGACGATGGATCACATGGGCCCGATGACCAAGACGGTTCGCGATTGCGCGGTGGCGTTTCATGCGATGGGAGGGTCCGCCGCTGAGAATGTTCGATTGAAGAACAGCGATATTCGCGGGCTGCGCATCGGATTGCCGGTCAATTATTATTTCGACGCCTTAGACCTGGAGGTCTCGGAATCGGTGCGGACCGCGGTGCAGACAGCGGCGGCGCTGGGCGCGCGTATTGTCGATATTAAGGTTCCGGATATCGACGCGCTGAACGTTGTCGGACGGATGCTGCTACTGGCTGAGGCTACGTCGGTGCACCATGAGCATCTGAAGCGGCGTGAGGATATTGGAGCCGACGTGCTGACGCTGCTCGACCAGGGGCGGCTGATTCGCGGGTCCGATTACGTCGATGCGCAGAGGCTGCGGCGGATTTATTGCCGCGAATTTTCGAAGCTGTGGAGCGAGGTCGATTGCATTTTCACGCCGGCGACGCCGACACCGGCGCCGAAGATCGGGCAGACGAAGATGCAGGTCGGCGCGATCGAAGAAGACGTGCGATTGGCGACGACGCGGCTGATGCGCGGGATCAACGTGCTCGGGATTCCGGCACTGTCGATTCCGTGCGGGTTTACGAAAGCGGGGTTGCCGATCGGCCTGCAAATTCTCGGTGCGCCGCGGGCGGAGGAGATGATTCTGCGCGTGGGGGCGGCGATTGAGGATGCTACCGCGGTGGTCGGGCGGAGGGCGTTATAAATATAGCGTGGACGACATAATGTCGTCTATGGCATAATTAGGACGTGGCGTGGGATGTCGAGTTCTCCGATGACTTCGGCGTGTGGTGGGACGGGCTCACCGCTGCCGAACAGAAGAGCGTTGATTTCACAGTCAGCCTCCTACAGGAACTGGGGCCAACGCTAAAGATGCCTCATTCTTCCGGTCTAAAGGCTTCACGGCACGCGCCTATGCGTGAGTTGCGAATTCAGCACGAGGGACGGCCGTACCGGATCATTTACGCATTCGATCCGCGGCGAGCGGCAATTTTGTTGATTGGTGGGGACAAGACTGGCAACGATCGCTGGTACGAGGAATATGTGCCTCGCGCGGATGCACTGTACGACCGGCATTTGCGCGAGCTAGAGAGGGGAGACTGAGTTATGGCACGGAACTACAAGGAACTTCAAGAGAAGATGGACCCCACCAGCCGGGCGGACAACGCACGGGGTGTGCGGGAGGAGCTACAGCGGATGGGTCTCGATGAGCTCCGTAATGCCAAGCGGCTTACCCAAGCGTACTTGGCGGAGATGTTGGACACTCCGCAGAGTTCGATCTCACGCATTGAGCAGCGCGCGGACATGTACCTCAGCACTCTGAGGGACTATGTTCACGCAATGGGGGGAGTTCTTCAGATCCAGGCAGTGTTTCCGGATGGGGGCACCGTGGCGATCAACCGCTTTGGTGAGTACGAGGACCGATCCTATATAGTCCGAGCCCGATCAGAGAGCAGCGGCACGTATGTATTGGATGCGCAACCACTTGACGAGGGACTGCCGCTTTCTACGAGGTCGCTCAAGGTCCAGGCGTTCACGAAAACCCTGAAAACTCTCCACATTCCCGAGCCTCAGATCTCCGCCATCCGAAAGGGCCTGGAAGAAGCGCCGTTGACTGAGATTGGTGGCAGATTCGCGCGCAGAGTTTTTAGCGAGCCGGACCTGATCGCCGCCGGCTTTGAGTCGACGAGCACGGAGCCAGCCAACGATCGGTGATACCTCCGCCGAATGGCTCGTTCGGGGACTGTGGACTATACTGTGGAATAGAATCCACATATGGAAACTATCCAGGTTGTGCTCGATAAGAAGCTATTGCAGGCGGCCGATCGGGCTGCGCGGCGCACCAAGCAGAATCGGTCCGCGCTGCTTCGGGATGCGTTGCGGGAGCATCTACGGGCGCTCGAGAGGCGGGCGCTGGAGAATCGGGATCGCGAGGGCTATTCGAGACACCCGCAAGGGCGCGACAAATCACCGGCCTGGGAAGCGGAGGCGGCGTGGCCGGAGCGATAGCCCGAGGGGATATCCGCCTTTACCGATTCGCTTCACCGGACAAACAAAGACCGGTCCTCGTACTCACTCGAGATAGTGCTGTGTCATATTTGTCGACGGTAACCGTGGCGCCGATCACGTCTACGATTCGCGGCGTGCCGTCCGAGGTGGTACTCGATGAGGCGGATGGCATGAAAAAGCCGTGCGCGGTGAACCTGCACAGTATGGTTACCGTTTCGCAGCAACGCTTGGGCAAGCGCGTGGCCCGGCTGAGCGACGTCCGGTTGAGACAGATCTGCACGGCGTTGCGTTTCTCAATCGGCTGCGATGTATAATCGGCTCGCGATGGCGGGCGCTCCTCTTACCGGGTCGGTGTGGATTCTCTGGCTTTACGACGTTTGCGAAGAAATCAATCTGGAGGCGCTCCGGAAGATTCTCGGGGTCGAGGCGCGGCGCGAACCAGGCATCCGTCACGCGTCTCCGGAATACGTTCGTTTCGAGCGTCCTCCGGTGGTCGAGCATCTCGAACCGATCGTGCTCGCAAGCGGCAGCCGCCTGGAGGGCGAGCTCAACTACTACGAGTATGGCGTCGTGAGCATCAAGCTGGAGCTGCCGTTTGAGACCGATTGGCCCCAACTCATCGACCTATCCTGCCGATGGATGACTACGCCCGAAGTGGAGGCACACGCCGCGCAGACGGTTCGACGCTACCTGGAGAGGGCTCGTGCTGCGCTGATCAAGCCGCGAGAGAACTGGCTCAGCGAAGACTATACCGTCATTCATTTGAAAGAGTCCGCGCTAACCGCGGCCCAGTTGATTGCCCAACATGGGAATGAGATCTCCAGGATCGTTCGCGGCGAGCAGGCGGAACTTTCTCCCGAGGAATCCGAGGAGATTCTCGGTTCCAGGTTGTCATACTATCCGGACGATTTGCTGGTGGTCGGATGGACCGCTGCCTTTATTCAGGACACGGCGGAGGACGCCGCTCCCACGATTCAGTTGCTGGAATACGCAAATACCCAGTTGCTCGAATTTCGCTACTATGACGCAGTGCTGAGCCAGTTGCTGCAGGAGGTGTACCGGTCGCTCGAGAAGAAGGGCGGGTTCCTGACCCGTTGGCGACTCGCTTCGCAGGCCCAGCACCTGAACACAATTCGCCTGGATATTCGCGAGCTTACCGAACGGGTCGACACCTCCATCAAGTTTCTGAGCGATATGTTTTCGGCGCGTCTCTATCGCCTGGCCGCGGCCAAGGTGGGGGTGGAAGATTATCGCAGGCTGGTGGACGGCAAGCTGCATACGGCCGGCGAATTGTACGAGTTCATGATGGATCAGTTTCACCAGAGCCGGGGCTTTTTCCTGGAGATGGTGGTGGTGATCATTCTGATCATTGAACTGGTCTTCCTTTTTCGGGGCAAGGGCTAGCTGATAAAGAGCCGCGACCATCGGGAGCGGTCAACTTGAGTTCTCTAGCAACTTGCCGCACAAAACGCCCAGCCATTCTGCCGCATAATTAATGACACGATGACACATTGCTCCGCCGGTTTCTCCGTCGAGGAAAAGCGAGGGATTTATCGAGCCATTTACGAACGCCGCGATGTCCGCTCCCACTTCCTTCCCGAGCCCGTGCCGGACGACGTGCTGGCCCGCATCCTCGACGCCGCGCATCACGCTCCCTCGGTCGGTTTCATGCAGCCATGGGATTTCATCGTCATCCGCGACCCGTCCATCCGCAATGAAGTCCGCGAGAATTTCGAGAAGGCCAATCGTCAGGCCGCCGCCATCTATGAAGGTGAACAGAGAAGTCTCTACGACGGTCTCAAGTTAGCCGCCATTGTCGAATCGCCTCTCAACCTCTGCATCACCTGCGATCACCAGCGCACCAAAGGGGCGGGCTTGGGCCGCCAATCGAATCCATCGACCGACATCTACTCCACAGTGTGTGCCGTGCAAAATCTGTGGCTCGCCGCGCGCGCCGAATCTGTCGGCGTCGGGTGGGTGAGCATCCTCGATACGCAAGCGCTCAAGGCCACGCTTCAAATCCCGCCCGAGGTCATCCCTGTCGCCTACCTGTGCATCGGCTATGTCTCCGAATTCGGATCCCAGCCGGAACTGGAAAAAAGAGGTTGGGAGCACCGGGAAGCGCTCGCCAACCTCATCCATTACGATCGGTGGAATATCAGGCCTTCTTCACCTGCCACAACCCCAGCACAGCCCCCGTCGGGTCCATGAGGATGCTCAAAAAGCCCAGCTCTTCCACCGGAATGACATCCCGAATGATGGTTGCGCCCAGCGATTTCGCTTTCGCCGTAGAGGCTCCGATATCGTCCACGTTCACGTAAGATAACCAGAAGGAAGGTTGTCCGGGCATAGGATGTTTCATGATTCCGCCCGCAGTTTTTCCGCCGACACCGATGGTCGTATAGGTGCCCATAGCCCCCATGGGCATATCTTCCAGCTTCCAGTCGAATAACGACCCGTAAAATTTCTTCGCTTTGTCTACGTCGGTCGTGTTCAGCTCATTGTGTACGAATGGATTTGCCATGTGTTTCGTCCTTTCAAAAGTAAGACTACACTTTGAAGACGTTCGATAGCATGACGAATAGACAAAATCAGACAAAATCTTTTCTGCTATCTTGTTGGCGTGTCCGAATCCATCCTCCAAGAGTTCCGTAACACAGGCGCCTATTTAAAAGGTCATTTCCGCCTGACCAGCGGCCTTCATTCGAGCGAGTATATGCAATGCGCACTCGTCCTGCAGCATCCCTCCATCGCCGAAAAGTTCGGCGCCGAGCTGGCGTCGCACTTCGCCAAATGCGACATCGTAGTTTCACCAGCAATTGGCGGACTGATCATCGGCCACGAAGTTGCCCGGGCGTTGGGCGCCCGTTTTCTTTTCACAGAACGCGATCCCGCCACAAGCAAAATGATTCTCCGCCGCGGCTTCACTGTCCGTCCCGGCGAAACTGCCGTAGTGATTGAAGACGTCGTCACCACTGGAGGCAGCACCCGCGACGTGATTGAGACCTTACAATCTGCCGGCGTGAAAGTCCTGGGAGCCGCCTCCATTATCGACCGCAGCGGCGGACGAGCCGATCTGGGCGTCCCGCAGGTAGCTCTCGCAACTTTGGAAGTCACGGCGTGGCCCGCCGATTTCTGCCCGTTGTGTCAGGAAGGCATCCCCGTGGAAAAACCCGGCTCCCGCCCGTCCGCATGAGAAGAATCCGCATTGCGGTGAGCTACGACGGCACCGACTACTACGGCTGGCAGGTGCAACCCGGCTTGCCGACAATTCAAGGCGTCATCGAATCCGTCCTGGCGGAAATAGAAAGCGCCGAAGTGAAAGTCGAAGGTTCCGGACGCACCGACGCGGGCGTCCACGCGCTGGCTCAGGTCGCGGCGTTCTCTTTAGAAAATCCAATCCCCACGCCGAATCTCGAAAAAGCGATGAACCGCCTGCTCCCGCGCGACATCCGCATTCTGTCGGCGGTTGAGGCGCCCGAAAATTTCCACCCCCGCTTCGACGCGACCGCCAAGACCTACGAATACCGTATTCTGCGCTCCGCCATCTGCTCTCCGTTCGAGCGCCGCTACGTTCACCATCACCCATACCCTTTGAACGAGTCAAAAATCTTCGAGCTCGCAAAATCGCTGGAAGGCGAACATGACTTCACATCCTTCGCTGCCGCCGACGATACTGACACACTAGGCCGATCGAAGGTGCGCGAAATATTTTCGTCTCATGTGTCTCGTGAAGCCGACCGGCTGATCTACCGAGTCCGGGGCAGCGGATTCTTAAAACACATGGTCCGCAACATCGTAGGTGTTTTGCTCGAAGCAGGGAAGGGAAATATCGAAAATCTCGATGCTCATCTAAACAGCGCAATCCCGTCCGGACCGACAGCTCCCGCGCGCGGATTGTTTCTGGTCAACGTCGAATACGACCCACGCAACCCACCGGCTGCCCCTTCGTAATCGGCGGCGTAGCAACCACATAGAGCACCACGCCGGCGAACGGAGCCTTCACATCCGCGATCTTTTTTCCGAAAAAATCGGTAATGTGCGCGAGCACCGCCCCCTTCTTCACCATCGCATTTGGTTCCACATGCGGATAAAGAATCCCGGTGGCCGGACTCGTCAGTACTTCGGCTGGATCGAGATAAACAGGCTTTGTTTTAGCCGGTTTCCCGTCGATCATTTTCAAATACCGCATCACGCTTTCGACGCCGCGCAAAATTGCGACCGTCGATTTTTCATCGGTGCCGCCCAAAAATCCACTTTCAACCGTCATCGCCGGCTTCCCGCGCGTAATCGCGGTATTGGAACAATACATCGAAGCCGCTGGATCTTTTGGTCTTGCGCGATCGATCACGATATGATCGAAGCCACAATTGGCAACCAGCTCCGCAATTCGTTCGTCGAACGCTGGATCGCCGGTCACCGTTTGATACACGTACGGGCGCAAGGATTCGTTTCCATCGCCGCAATGCAAATCGAGCAGATAGTCGCACTTATCGATTACGTTCGTCGTAATCGCATGGGCGATTCGCTCCGATTCCGTGCCATCTCTCTTACCCGGAAACACGCGGTTGAGATTTTTCCCATCGAGCGGACTGAAATATACCGTGCGCGCTAAAAACGACGGCATGTTGGCCACGTGGACGATAATCAACGTGCCTGCTAACTTCTTCACTTGCAGTCTTTGCAGCGCTAAGATGGGCGGATATTCGTAGCCGTGAATCCCTGCTGTCAGCGCCAGAACGGGGCCCGGCTTCGAGCCTTTGATCACGGTAATCGGGATCGTCGTAAAGCCTAAATCAATGGTTTGATCGCTTCGCATAGCTGCTCCAAGTCATTGTCATTATTATAAAAATGCGGGGAAATTCGCAGAAAACCGTGCCTTGCGGCCACATTTACGGTTCGCTTTTTCAATTCGCGCGCCAGATGCGACGGATCAACGCCGGAAAACTTTGCAGCTACGATTTGAGAACCATTGTCGGATATTTCCGCACCTAACTCGCGCAACCGATTTCGTGCCGATTCAGCGAGTTGCATTACCCGGTGCTCGATCGCGCACGGCCCGGTCTCGAGCATCATCTCGACCGACTGCTCCATCGCGTAAAGGAGAGCAAACGGCAGTCCGCCGCCTTCGTATTTTTCCGCCGAATCCTTAAACTCCGGGACGCCGTGATGCAGGTTATCGACGTCGCGCCACGTTTTATGGCTTCTCCAACCGACCTTAATTGACCTTAAATGGCTCCGTAAGGGCTCCAACACTACCATAAAGGCGCTTCCTGGAGGACTAATCAGCCATTTATAACCATGCACGGCGTAAATGTCGATATTCAGTTTTTGCAAATCGATGGTCAGCGCGCCGAGGCTTTGCGTGCCATCGACAAACAGAACAATTCCTCGCTCGCGAGTGAACCTTGAAATCTCCTCTAGCGGCGGACGAAATCCGGTTGCGTAGTTCACCTCACTGATCGCGACTAAGCGGGTGTTGTTATCGATCGATTCGTAGAAGCGATCCCAAGGCACTTCGCGCATTTGCGGCATGTAGAGATAGTTCGGAAATTCATCTTGCAGCGTGACGATATTGTCGTCCGGCTTCAGATCGAGAGCCGCGAGCACCATGCTGAGCGCGCTCGCGGCGCTGCTCACAAATGCGATGTCGTCGGACGTCGCGCCGATCAGCTTTGCGATTGAGGCGCGCAGGCGGTCGGCATCGTCGTACCAGCTCAGGAAATCGGTGCAGGCAAGTTCATCGCGATGCTGCCAATGTTTCGCGACTGCCTCCGTTGCGCGGCGCGGCAGTTGGCCGAAGGTCGCTGTGTTTAAATACGCGCGATTTTCGAGGGCAGGGAATTCACTTCGTAATTTCTGCCAGTCGGGCTTTGACAAAGGACGCCGCCTCCGCTACGGCGACATCGGTCGATACTTTCGTGCGGCGGTTGACCACCTCCACCAAACCTTGCGCAACCTTCTTGCCGACGTTGATGCGATACGGAATGCCGATCAGGTCGGCATCCTTGAATTTAACGCCAGGACGCTCGTCGCGATCGTCGAGCAGCACATCGAGACTCAATGATTTCGCTGCTGCGTAGATTTCGGTCGCCGCTTTATTCTGCGCGGCGTCGGCGAAATTGATCGGCGTTACCACCAGCGTGAACGGAGCGATCGACGGAGGCATCACGATGCCGTCTTTATCGTGGAACAGCTCGACGGCCGCGCATAGAATGCGCTCGATGCCGATGCCATAGCTTCCCATGATCGGCGTGACTTCTTTCCCCGATTCATCGAGAACGCGCAGGCCCATCGATTCCGAATATTTGTAGCCTAGCTTGAATATGTGGCCGATTTCGACGGTTTTATGAACCGTGAGCGGGCTCCCATCGACAATCGATGTGTCGCCTTCGACGGCTTGGCGCAGGTCGTGAAACTCACATTCAAAGTGCTTGCCTGGCGTGACGTGCCGCAGGTGATGATCGTTCTTATTCGCACCGGCGATCATGTTGCGGCGGCCGCGCAGGGCTTCGTCCGCAAGGATGCGGACTTTGACGCCGACAGGTCCGAGCGATCCGGCGTCGGCTCCAAAGTGTTCGCGGATTTCTTCGGGATGCGCTTGTCGAATGTCCGTCGCACCGGTGACGCTGCCGAATTTTGTCTCACTCAACTGATGATCGCCGCGAACCATGACGAGCACGACTTTGCCGTCGGCAACCATCACCAGGCTTTTCATTTGCGAGGTTTCGGGCAGTCCTGTAAAGCCTGCAACTTCGCCGATGGTTTTCTTTCCGGGAGTGTGAAATTCCTCCGGTTCTAGATCGCCGGGAGCGTCGGCAATGGCGGGCGGTTTCGCAACACTCACCGCTTTTTCTAAATTCGCGGCGTAGTTGGGGCCTTTGACGACGAAGTCTTCGCCGGCGTCGGACACCACCATGAATTCGTGCGACTGGCTGCCACCCATCGCGCCCGAGTGCGCTTCGACCACGACGTAATCGAGCCCGCAGCGGTCGAAGATGCGGCGGTAGGCCCGATCGTGTTTCTCATACGCGACATCGAGGCCAGAGGGCGTCAGATCGAAGGTGTAGGAATCCTTCATGATGAACTGGCGCGTGCGCAGGAGGCCGCTTTTGGGACGAGGCTCGTCACGGAATTTCGTTTGAATCTGATACCAGATTTGCGGGAGCTGTTTATAGCTGCGCAGTTCGCCGCGCGCGATATAGGTCATGACTTCTTCGTGAGTCATGCCGAGGCAGAGGTCGCGGCCGTTGCGGTCCTTGAGGCGAAACAGGTTGTCGCCCATGACGTCCCAGCGGCCGGATTCCTGCCAAACTTCGGCCGGATTCAAGCCGGGGAGATAAAATTCCTGCGCGCCGATGGCGTCCATTTCCTCACGCACGATTTGCGTGATTTTCAGGATGGAGCGTTGGGCGAGAAAGAGGTAATTGTAGAGGCCGGCGGCAAGCTGGCGGATATAGCCTGCGCGCAGCAGCAGACGATGGCTGGCGACTTCGGCTTCGGTAGGATCCTCACGCAGCGTGGGGATGAAAAGTTTACTCCAGAACATACTGACTCAACATGGGGGTGTTTTGCGAGTTTAGCAGAAGGAGCCAGTAGCCAGCAGCAGGAAATTGGATAGCGGAGACGTGCTCGATGTCACTGAACCGATGCGCAGAAGGTTCGCGCATCCTTGATAAGACGTTCAACATCCACTGGTCGAACGGCCTCTTTCGGGTGGGCGCAGTTGTTTCCCACTGCCAAGAGGCTCGCGACGTGTGAGCGCTGGACGGCGTCAATGATGCTGGCCTTCACGAGAGTGTTCAGCAGGTCTTCCGCGTCAGGTTTCTTCTTGGTCGGCGGATTTACTATGATTGTTACCTGTCGCGAGTCGACCAACGTATGAAGATAGCGTTCCAGCGCTATGCGGGCGACGACCCCACTAGCGCGCGTCAAGGTTTCATCGCCGTTGCTCTCATTTAGGAGCTGGAATGCCTTTTCAAATTCGTCCTCCGACAATGCAAAGCTCAATTGGCTCAAAACGGGGAGTTCGCGCGATTCCAATTCCTCGGAGAGTGCGAGCAGGAGAGCTCTCGCGGCTCCCATGTTTCGAGCGAACATCTGAAAACGTTCTGCGTTCGACTCGCTAGGCTGCTGTAGTGCAAGGTAGAGTTGAATGTCTGTGTGATGCCGGAGCCTTACGCCATTCGGGCGCTGAGAGTACGCCTCATAGCAATTGTCGAACTCTTTGAGGCCTGAGTACGAGTGTTGGGTCATTAGTTCGCGCGCCCCCCGATACCACTGTTGTCCTTTATTTGCCAGTTCTGGTTGCACCTGGTCGCCCTTGCAAAACCGCTCGGCAAGCGTGTGCACCTCATCCGCGAGTTTTTCGAGATTCGCAACTCTCGCCTTAAGGCCGAGGAGCTTGGTCGCCACAGGACCATTATGTCCGTTTTCGCGGGACGCGGAAAAATGCGGACAAGGAGACCTCGCAATCGGCCTGGTGCGGTATCGCGAAGACGTGGACGGGTCTGCGGTTAGCCGCCTTTGTCAGAGCCGTTGCACTACCAAATTCGGGATCATCAGGAAGTGGCGGACGTTCGCTGTGGCAACTGCGTAACCAAACTCCAGCGCTGTGACTCCGATGACAAGATCCTGGAACGGAATTGTGACGCCTTTTTGTCTAGATTCCCCGTCGATTTTGGCTGCGAGTCGGGCTATATCGAAGGTGAGCGGATAGATCGCGACCGCCGCGAATAGATCGTCGAAAAACTTTCGCCGACGATTGGCCTGGGCTGCGTCCTTTGCGCGCCAGATTCCGTGTTCCAACTCGATCACGCTGACTGTCGATAAAGCGATGGGCTCCCGTCCGAACGCGGCCCGGACATTGGTCAGGATGTCCACCGCGGACTGACCTCTTCGTTCTCCGGCAATTACGACACTGGAATCGAGAATCAGTCCCATGCCGACGTGTCGAGCGGCTTGCGCTCAGCGATGATCTCTTCCAGATCCTTCGCGAAATCCTCGTCGAGAGTGGCGTCGGAGGCGCGTTCCTTTGCTAGTGCGATGCATTCATCGATCGGCCTGCCGGGGCCTTTCACGGGCGAGATGACGGCGATCGTTCGGTAGCCCTCCTCGATCACGATTTCGGCGCCTTGCCGGACCTTCTCCATCACGGCGGCGAAGTCTTTCGTCACCTCGGCTTCCGTCATGTGGACCTGCGCCATATCTTCGATCATACGCCACTCGCGCGGGAATGCGGCGGGAGAGTAGAGTGAATATATGAGTCTGGAACGGCTGCGCAGAATTACTGTCGAGGCAGGCAAGTGCGGAGGGCGACCCTGCATTCGCGGACAGCGGATTCGAGTGACTAACGTTCTGGAACTGATCGCGAGCGGCGCGTCGTTCGAGGAAATCCTCACCGATTATCCATCGCTGGAGCGCGAAGATATTCTTGCGGCCGTTGATTATGCCGCGCACCAAGCCGATCATACTGTCTTGCAGACGTCGTGAAGTTTCTGATCGTTCATCAGCTTCTTTACAGCCCTCGTTGAAAGCCTTCTCGAAAGGGCGGGTCGGGGACCTTCCCTACAGAACGATGCTGTTCAAGCGGCCTGGTTGATGAGCTGCAATTCGTTACCGCTCCCTATGGTCGCGGCTCGTGGCGGGACTCGTCTGGAACGCGGGCAGGTCGGGAACCTGCCCCACTAGTAAGCTGTCCCACCGATTCTGTTAGCGAAATTGCTCGCGTCTACCCGCATGCTAACGCATGGCGGCTCAGTATCCACCCTGAGCCGCCATGCGTTAGCATGCGGGTAGACGTAAAAGATCTCAATATCGAAATGACCGGGACAGCTTACTATATCGGTAATGCCGATTGACGCTTTTGAAGGAAGCGGCGGACTGCGGGGTCTCGCTCCAGGCCGATTGCGATTTCGTAGGCTTGGCGGGCTTCGCAATGCGCGCCGGACCTCGCTAGCAGCTCCGCTCGGGCGGCCCAGTAGGGTTGGTATTCTGCTAGCCTTGCGTCGGCGGCTGCGTCGGGCAATGCTTCTAGAGATCCTATCGCCAGGGCTCGATTGATCGCGACTACCGGGGAACCGGAGATAGCGAAGAGTGCGTCGTATAGCTGCACCACCGCCGCCCGGTTGGGTTGACCGGTGCGGCGACGATGAACGTGTGCCGACTGTAATGCTCCTTCCAATTGATAGCGGCCTAGAGAGTCGAGAGCGCTGGCGCGAAGGAGCAGCGCTTCGGCTTCGGCGATCATGTACGCATCCCACGTCGACGGGTCCTGTTCGGCTAAAGGCACGTACTCGCCTTCGGCATTGCGCCTTGCGCGACGACGGGCTTCGGCGTGAAGCATGAGTGCCAGCAGGCCCAGCACTTCCGGTTCTTCGGGCAGCAGTTCGGTCACCAACCTCGCGAGGAACATCACTTCTTCGGTGAGATCGCGACGCGCTGCATCGGTGCCTCCGGGGTCGGTCCAGCCTTCCGTGAAGGCGGCGTAGATGGCGTCGAGCACGGTTTCGAGGCGCGCCGGAAGCTCGTCGCGTTCGGGGATTCGGAACGGGATGCCGGCTTGGCGGATTTTATCTTTCGCGCGGACCAGCCGTTTACTCATCGCCGAAGGAGATGTGAGGAACGCCGAGGCGATGGTCTTTGCATCGAGTCCCAACACCACTTGGAGAATCATCGGCGCGCGGATGCCGGCTTCGATCGCGGGATGGGCGCAGGCGAACATTAACGCCAGGCGCTGGTCGGGGATCTGGGCGTTGATGTTCTCCGACACGATCTGCAACTCCTCCGACCCTGTCTCATCGCGGCGACGGCGGCGCATGGCATCGATCATCTTTCGCCGGGCGGTGGTGAGCAGCCACGCCTCGGGGTTTTGCGGGCAGCCGTTGATCGGCCAAGTTGCGAGCGCCCTGGCGAACGCCTCGGAGAGCGCATCCTCGGCGGCGGCCACGTCGTGCGTGCGCGCGACCAAGAAAGCGACGAGCTTGCCGTAGCTGCGGCGCGCGACCGCATCCGCCGTGATACTCGCCTCGGAAAAACTCATGGCCAGCCGATACCGGGTGCGGGCGCGTTGACGGTGAGAACCTGGCCGGTCCCGAATCCGTCGGCCATTTTGGAAAATCCGTGCCATTCGGCTGCCATAAGGAAGAGCTTTGTTTTGTCGGCATTTTCGTGTCTGTCCGCATGCTTACGCATGGCGGTTCCGTTGCTGAGGGTGCAGGCGAAGCATCCGCGGTCGAGGTCGATCGTCTGCAGCACCTCGCCGCCTTCGCGAACGCGCACGCAACGCTTGTTGGGAACGTCCGCGTACCAAACGGCGTTGTCGGCGTCGATGCAGATGCCGTCGGGGGAGCCGCCGTTAAGATCGGCCCACACGCGCCGGTTTTCGAGCGTCCCATCGGCGGCGATGGCGAAAGCGGTTAGCTTCTTGCCGAACGACTCCGCGATGATGAGTGTCGAATTGTCGGGCGTGATGGCCATGCCATTCGGGAAGGCAATGCCATCGGCGACTTGTCGTGCGGAGCCATCGGGGGAAATTAGAGCGATGATGCCCGGGCCTCCGTTGACGTAAGCGTTGCCCCGGCCGTCGACGACAATTTCGTTCCAGGCTTCTTTAGAAAGGCCGGTCAGATCGGCGTGGGTCACCAATCTGCCATCGGGCTCCTGCCGCAGCAGAAGCCCTTCGCGGCCTGAAACAACGAGCAGACGGCCATCCGGCAGCCAGTCGATCGAAAAGGGAATGGTGGTGGGCACGCGGAGGACGGCTTCGCTTTTGCCATCGAGATCGACGGCGACGACCTCCTGCATGCCCCAGTTCGAAAACCACAGGCGGCCCTGATGCCAGCGCGGCGACTCGCCGATCCCGAGACCTGTCAACAGGGTTTGCATGGCTATCTCATCTCCCATATGGGACGCACTTCGACGACGCCGTGCGCTGAGGCGGGGCAACGCGCGGCCCATGAGATTGCCGCATCGAGGTCGGGCACGTCGATGAGGAAGTAGCCGCCGAGCTGCTCCTTCGAGTCGGCATAGGGGCCATCGAGAACCTGCGATTTGCCGTTTTCGACGCGCACGGTGGTCGCTGCCGAGGTCGGCTGGAGGCGGTTGCTTCCTTTCACCACGCCCGCTTTCGTCAGCGCCTCGTTGTAGGCCATGTAGGCGGCCATCCCCTGTTGCTGCTCGGCCTGGGTCATCTTGGGCCAACCGGCCTCATTCACATAGGCCATCAAAATATATTGCATGTCGATTCTCCTTCGTTGATTTTAGGCGGGCACAAGGTGCCGTCACCAGGATGACGCTTGGGCGGCCCGTGGTTGGACAGGCATGGCCAAATATTTACGATGGCTCCGGTCTCTTATTTTGCGTGCGCGGACGAGGGGAAGAAGCTAGTGCTGTGACCGTATGAATAGTTTGTTTCAATTCGGACAGTGAGACGCCGTGGAGCCCCATGCGTCAGCTTGGGGCTATTGCGGTTTTCAGCGCAAGCCCCAAGCTGACGCATGGGGC
>Ga0182024_10004829_pt1 | contig 30651 bp, 27 predicted proteins | sample P32metaG_FD_120480 | JGI IMG/M metagenome (GOLD analysis project Ga0182024, IMG submission 120480) | Permafrost microbial communities from Stordalen Mire, Sweden - P3-2 metaG (Illumina Assembly) | ecosystem: Environmental > Terrestrial > Soil > Wetlands > Permafrost | place: Sweden: Stordalen... | reverse complement strand
GGCATCCAGATACCCCATGATTGTCGGGGTCACGCCGTCCAACGTCTTGTTCGTCAGAGTCTGGGTATCTGTCGTACCAACGATAGTGCCCGCTGGGGCCGTCAGCGACGTTCCCCAAGCCGAGCTACCAGCATAGACGGCGATTCCAGCGCCCGATGGCCAGGTCATGCTTCCGCCACCTGCGTATTGCGGAATATTCAGCACCCCGCCGCTGAGCGTGGCCGCGCCGCTCGTACCTGTAGTGGTGAGTGATCCGAAGGGGCTGCAACCGGCGCAACCCGTTACTGAGATTCCTGCCGCGCCGCCGACTACGACAACATCGCTCGAATTCTTGCTTAAGCCGTTGACTGTTCCCGAGACAGCATTGTTCTCAAAGAGAATGACTCCGCTGTTCAACATGCAGAGGAAGCAGCCCGTCTGCGGAGGGTAGTTCGAGGTCGAGCCAATCTCGCGGAACGTCGCTCCGAAGAAATCTTTCCCCAGTTGATCGGAGCCGGAAAGCGGAATGATCGCCCCGACCGCCCCGCCCCAGTCGCCTTCGCTGGTGAAATCGGTGTTTAGTGCAAAATGCTGGTAGTAAGCTGAGCCGCATTTATCGTTGAGAACGTTATCGCTACTATCGTAGAAAACACAGTTGGTTACTTCGTCCGCGTTCTTAAACCAGTTATGCATGGAGTGAACGCCGCTCGGAGTTGTGGTGATCGAAGAATCATGCCTAACGGCAGCGGCGACAATTCGTGGACGCGAAGAGCCTGTGCGATTATCGTTAATGTCGTTGCCGATCAAGTTCAGCATCCCGTAGAACTGAATGGCAATGTCATCTGATGGGGCGGCCAATGACATATACGAATCTTGAATGGTCATCGTGGATGGATCGCTCATATTTCCAGGATAGACAAACCGTCCGTCTCCCTCAACGCGGGCTCCGACAATGTTCCAGTTGGCAGGTCCGCCGCTGGGACTAATAGATACTCCATTGTTTAAGAATGTTGTGCCATATACGTCGAAAGCACCGATTGATAAAATTACGTTTATCGCCGTACCAAAAGAAATAAGCGAACCACCTACAACCGTGAAATTCTTGTTGTTGTTGGCGCAGAAATTAAGGATTCCGTTGGTACTGGCTAGTCCCTGCCCCGCGAAGTAAGGCTCCGTAATCAGCACGGTATCAGTCTGTTCTCCGGTACAGCCCGGATGACCAAAGGCTACGGCATCTGCGTTCGCAACCGACCCCATGCCAATCGTGACATGATCAATCGCCAAATCATGGGAACCCGCAGCGCCGCTTTCGGTAAGGTTGTGAGAGTCGAAGTTGATTCCGTAGAGACAGTTGGTGCAGGAAATAAACACATTGTCGATCTTCGACCGCACGGCGCTGTTAAACAGGATTTCCGTTCCGCCTGATGCACCTGTGTAGGTCAGTGTCGAGGCGGTCGTGTTCGCCGCCGAAGTCTGCCCCGCGATTTCGATGGAGTAATTATTCCCGCCGTTGTAGACAAGGCCGGTCGTGGTGGTGCAGTTCCCGATCGGCAGCACGATTTTGCCGCTGACCGTTGGGTTCCCCCAAGACGAGCCATTCCAGCCGGAGCCGGAAACCACTGCGACCGCCGCGTTCAAGGCTGCCGTGTCGTCGTAAGACCCGTTGCAAACCGCTCCGTAGTCGCGAACATCAATCGTTAACTTGGACTGAAATATCGCCGGCGTCGTTGTGCCTTGAGAAACCAACACAGATCCGGGGACTACGTTAACGATTGCTCCAAATGTGTCTTCGGTATTGATTTGAATCTGGGAATTCGCGCCTCCAGGTCCTACGCCGCTTACGCCGGTGAGCGTTCCAGTAACCGCTGCCGTTCCGTCGCCGGTTTGTTGAAAGCAAACATTCTGCCCGTTATCAACGCCGAGACACAGCTTGAACGGAGGGGGAATAAACACATTCCCAGAAACGTTGCCGCCCAGGCCGTTCTGACATACTGCGCCGATGGTGCTGATCATCGTGACAGCGACAATCAGCAGCGCATCGGGGATTCGTAATTTACGCACAGGGTCTACCTCGCGCTCAAGGTGGCTTGAGTCGTTCTTGAAAAGATTTTTTGGAATCTACGACGGGAAGGATTACTTTAAGTTCACGATGAAAACATCGCCGCGCTGATTGTTTTGGCCTACGCAGGTATAGACCACGCCGTTCGAGTCGGTTACAGTATTCCCCACCGTCCCGGCATTGCAGACAAACCAACTAGGATGCGTGGCTGGACTGGTGCCTCCGGTTGTGATGTCATACACCCCGTAATCCGTGCCGGAACCTTCAAACGAACTCCACGGATTCACATACTGGCCAGTGGTGTAAGCCGTGCTTCCGGTCCAGGGAAGGCCGCAGGTTGCCGTCGGGCCGCCCGAAGTCGAACCCAGCGAGCACATCCAGTCAGAAGTAAAGGCCGCGAACTTCCCGGTGGTAGAGACCTGGGAAATCGCGAATTGACAATCAAAGAACGGACAGGTCATGGTATTGAATTCGTGGACAAATCGCCACGGTTTGTTTTGACCCGATGGTGCTGCACCATAGGCCCATGTCGTGGCTGTGGGTACACAGACAAACTCGCCATGCCACGGCGCAAACGGATTGGGGCTGCCGGTCACGACGTTGAGAATGCTGCCGCAGACGGGAGAGGAATCTCCGCCCAGGAGGTTATAGATCGCGCCCAAGTGCGAGTCGTAGGCATTGCCGAACTGACAGGGCGGGTTGGTATAGATGTGTCCCGCCGTGTACGCGGAGCTATCGCACGGCGTCGGCTGCCAGGCAATCTTAATGTCGGCCAGAGTGTAAGGATTGGCGTCCTGGTAGGCATTCAGATACGCACCGCCATAACTGCCGATTGCGGCATAACCGAAAGTTCCCCCCGGACAACTGGAGCCGCCCAGCGTGTTATCGAGGCAGTTCTGCCCGTTATTCCAAATGGTGTTATTGCCGATCGCGTAGTGATTCAACCCGGCGCGAAACATTCCCAAGCCCGTCGAGGAATTGAAGCTCTGAAACGCATTCCAGGCATAGGCGTTGCCCACTTCACACCCGGACGCACCCGTGAGATTCGCTTGAATATCAATCGAGACATAGGTCAGCGCGTAAGAACTCCGGGTACTGTGGGTAAAGAATCCACATGCGCCCGTAGTAAGCACCGGATACGAACCTTGGGGCGTCATCGCCCAGGAGCCTCCCGAGCAGTTGAAGCCCGTTCCGCCCGCGCATCCGACCACCGACTGCCAGCCCGTCGTCGTATTCAGCAAAATGTATTCGTTCAATGTCGTCGAGTAGCACTGCTCCCAGTTCCCTTGTCCTTGCGTCCCGTTCACATTCGAATAGCTCCCGTTGTAGCCGTAGACATCGGTCGAAGTCGTCTGACAGAATTTTGTGCCGTCGTAAGAGACTCCCGCGAAACTGCGATAGGAATTCAGAGACTCGACGCCTACATTCGTCCATGTCAGGCCGTTGTCACTGACCGCAGTCATTAGGTCAGGATGGCCAGTTGCTACCGGAACGAATGCGGGGGTGGAAGATCCCGAAGTTCCGCTCGAAGACGTGAGCTGAAAAATAAATGTCGCGCCTGAGCCAGGGCCAAGATACTCCCAAGCCGCCGTGCCATCGGAAATGCTGCCCCAATCGGCGTAGTGGCAAGAGGTTATCCCGCCGCCGTTCCAATTCGGCTCTGAACCAGAACTTGCGGTCGTTCCCGTCTGAACAAGTTTCAGCGCACAATTCAGAGCGTTGTTCGTTAGCGGCTGGATGATGTCACCCAGGCTGTAAGTTGATTTGCTGGCCGTCCAGTCCGGCGCCTGCGTGCTCGTCAGCGCGTAAGAAACGTATTGCCCCTGAGTGTACGAATGGCTGGCTTGCCACGCCGCCACCAGTGAGCCGTAAGGGAGCGCATATTGAAAATCAGCCTCGGCCGCGCCCGTGACTCCGATGCTGCCGCCCACTCCTACGGTAAACGTTCCCGTCGAAGTGTTGATGGTATAGGGAACGACTTGCGTAACGTTGTTGTCGGCGTGATAGATCGAAGCATTCTGCCAGTCGAAATAGCCTTGCCCGAAATCGACCGTGACCGACGAACTGCCCGTTGAAGATTGATTCAGGTTTGCCGTCAGCGCCGGCGAGCAAACCATGCTTGAAGGATTGAAGGGGACAATCCAGTTGTTGCCCTCGTTGTCATTGACGTGCAGCAGCGTGTCGGTGGAATTAAATAGCGGCCCTGCAGACCCCGCGCCGCCCAGCCCCGCCGACTTTGAAGCGTAAGGATAATAACCCGATTGCGCCGTTGCCGAATCGGTGCAGCGCGCGACCGGACTGGGCGAGCCAGCCGAATACGACGTATCGTAGAAAATGGTTCCGTTCTTTGTAAGCCCGCCCATGTACGTCGTAGTCGGCAAAGCCACGATGTCTGTTTCTGTGGACGCACAATAAGACGGGGGTCCGCAATTCACTAAGGGACTGAAGGTTAGGCTTCCCGTGAAAGTGATTGTGCCAGGGCCGGTTATGGTAACACTTTGCCCATGCGCGAACGAAACCGCAACCAATAAACCAAAAAGAAATTTTCTCATAGGTTGATTAATTTGTGATCGTAAACATGGGGCACGTCTGTCCACTGGTAGACGCTAGCGAGACCGTGAAGCTCGTTCCGGCGCTGACTGCTGAAACTGTCGGTTCCGCGCTTGCTGAAGGAGCCACGCAGGTCGGAGAACTAGGCAAATCCGAAGCAAAGCTAAGCCACGTCAACTGGATTCGGCTGTGAACGGTCACTGCCGACGTGTCGATCGTGTAAGTAGTTGTTGTCGTCGGAATCACAACCGCACCAGAAGCCGCCGATCCGCACATAGCCGGGGAAGTTGAGTTCACCGCACAGTTTGTAGTGGTCGCGTACTGAATCCCTGTGATGATTCCAGGGATACTCAGTCCTGCCGGGCCACTCCCTACAGTAACCTTGCTAGGCCCAATCCACGACTGAAAACCGCTGGGCGGAAAAGTCGCCCAAGCCTTACAGTTCGTGACGGAAGAATCGCAAACGTTCCCTATATCGTTCGGAGTATCACCGCTGACGATGTAGAGGCCGTTGGTGGTGTTACGGAAATAATTATCCGTAATGGACACGTTCGACGCCTGTACTTCCACGTCAGACTGAGTAGCCGTCGCGCCCGAGGCAAGGCCGTTGTGGAAATAGTCGCCTTCGGAAACCTTAGTGCCCGCACATGATGTATTCACCCCCGCGTCAGAGTTTTCCCAGAACACCCCACTGATGCTTGGCGGCGTCGTCGCATCGCAGGAACTGGTTACCGTAACGCCGTCCCCCACTCCGGTCGGGGTCTGTGTGCCCTGGGCGAAACCAGCACCCACGTTGGCCTGTCCCGCCAGTTCGCAGAGCACGCAACGTACAGTGGCATTACGGCCACCGGCTGGCCCCAGGTCCAGAAGAATATCCGAACCGTTGTTCGTCGTCGAAGTCACGCCATCCAAAATCACATCCGCAATGCCGGAACTTGTCGCGGCCGAGCAACTGTACCTGAAACCGGATAGACCATTGGCGTAAGAGGTAAAATCATAAATATTGGGGGCGGTGGATTGCACTCCGCTGAATGCGCTCGGGCAGGTCATATTCACGCCATTGCCCAGTGCTTGCTCTGCCAATCCGCCACGAATTGACCACTGCATCGTAGTATGCGTGGAGTCCATCAGGAGGTAAATGTTGTCGCCCTGCGCGTATTCGAATTCCGAGTTAACTACGTCACCATAGGACGTATAGCCGAGAACGAGGTTGTCATAGTTGAAGTTGAAGTGATCGTTCTCCAGTTTGACGCGGCTCGATCCGCCGAGAATCTGTAAGCCGTCTCCGCACGTTGAAGTTCCCGGACCGCCCGAGCAGGTGGGAGCGTTGGTGACATGTTGCACGGTGATGCCGTACATCGCGAAGCCATTGCCGCCGCTGCCGCTGACTGTGACCACTGGCGTGCCCGCCGTCGAGCAGGTAAAGGTCGTCGAGTATTCGTTCATGCCGCGCAGCCGGATGCCCGAGCCTGTGATTGTGAGTCCGCAAATACCGGAATAAGTGCCCGCGAGTTCGAACTCAGTCCCTGGGGAGGCCCCATTAATAGCCGCCTGCAAGGTTGATAAAGACGTCCCAGCGGGCTCGTAGATCATCACCGCAGGTAAGCCACCCGAAGCGCACGTACTAAGCGCCCAAGCCCCACCCGATGTGTAGTTTAAGCATCCCGTTGCCAAGCTAGGCAACGCCTTATTCAGTAGGCCGGTAACTTCTACTACGGCGCTACCTGAAGTCGAGGCATCTCCGGAGAGGTTCACGTTAGTTAGTGAAGTGCTGGCAGAAAAGGCAGCTAGGTTACCACTGGCCGGCGACCCTGTTGCGGTAAGTGAGCCGGAACTGGTTCCACAAGCACCACTAGTCACGGTAAATCCGCCGCCCGTAGTAGTTTGTACACATCTCCCAGAAGTCAGCCCGCTTACCGTGAGGCTGGGCACGCTCATAGTCCCCTGCACCTGTAAGTTGCCGGTAAATTGGGCGTTCCCACTGGGATTGGCAATTGTGAAAAAATTCGTCAAACCGTTATAGTTCGTTACCGCGAATGCGTAGCCCACGGAATTGTTGGACGGAATTATGGTTGTGTAGCCGGTAGTGTTGCCTCCGGTTACGGTATCCGACGTGATGCCAGCCGTAAAATCGAATGGGTTGAAGACGATGGAGCCGCCGCCCGCCGTGAAGTAATTGGAGTCGATGACGTGATTGATTCCGTTCGATCCGAAGTTGTTGGCGATCGCGGTGAAGAAAATGTTGCCCCAGTAGACGATCGCCGGAACGGTTGAGTCGGAGGCTAAGTCGAAGAGATAACCGCCCGATCCATCGTCTTCTCCGTCCAATTGCAGAAAATTGTCATAGAACTGCGCTGTGTTTTGCATGTGCCAGACGGTTGAACCAACGCCATTTTTGTTGATCGTGAAGCGGTAGGTTCCTTGATAAAGATAAGAAGATCCTTCGACCGAGATAGCGGTTTGTACATTATTCGGGCTTAGTTTGAAATCGAGGAATCGGTTGTAGCCGAAACTCGGGTGCCCGGAAGGCGCAGTGAAACGCAAACCGAAAGTACAACCGTAGCCAGTAGAGTCGTCTTCGAACGTGTTGCGCTCCGTCCAGAAGTTAACGTCTTGCAAATACCAGCACGTTCCCCCGGATTCACTTGCACCATCCGCCATGACGCTACGAATTATGACGTTCGTCATGTCTTCAGCGACAATGATGTTTTGTCCCGTCGCTCCGTTTCCAATGATGGAGAAATTTTCAAGAATGCTATTCGGTTCGACCGTGTGCGCAAATTGCCCGGAAGATCCCGAGTGATTGACGGTCAGACAGTTTCCGCTTGCGACCATACAGGAAAAGCTGCTGGCTAATTTTCCCTGCCCTTGCAAATTCGTTCCCGGCCCAATGACTACCGGAGTACTCCACGTCGTTCCCGCAGCATTCGGCAGAACAATCGTTCCCACCCGATAGCCGCCGACGGTCGGAAGTTGCGCCACGCAGGCATTGATTTGCGCGCCCATATCCACGCCCGCACAATCAGCAGCGTAAAGCACTCCGTTGAGATTGGAAGCAGTGTCAACTCCACTGAAGGCGATATTGGCCGTTGGATCGAAAGATGATCCTGATCCTGGGCAAGTTGAGATATAGCAAAGCGTTCCGCTGCCGTCAGGGAGAGTCGCCGTGCCGCCGCCGGACGATGCGCCCTGAATTAAACTTCCGTTGGTTCCTACGCCAATCGTTCCACTGAAGTCCTTATTCCCGCCGATGGTTTGATTAGAGAACGTGTCAACGTAGTTCAATGAACCTGTCGGAAGACTTGAGTTGGGAGGCGTTAGAGAGATCGGTGTTGCAGCATCTAAATCGAACGAAGGTGAACCTGTGATCTTAAATGGAGCGCCGTAAATCTTAGCTCCGGCGCTATAGACTTCAACGAGGTAGTAGGTATCGTTGACGACGTAGGAAGTCAGCGTGTCGTTGCCTTCGAGTGCGACGGAGATATGGCCGCTAGAGTCCGGGCGGGCAATAATTGGAGCTGTGTTGATCCAAGCCGAGCCGACTACGCGAACAGGATTGCCGTTGAACGCCTTCAAGGTGAACTGAAAATAAGCTCCACTAGTAACATCCGCTCCGGTCAAAGAGCGCAGATTCGCTGTCACTGTAACGCTCTGACAAAAGGCCGCAAGCGATGCAACCATAAAAACACACACGCCCGCGAACGCGCGCAGGGGGGATAAGCGCATCATCTTTTCTGCATCTCCTTGGTGTGTGACTTACCGCGCTTTTGCAGCACGAACAGGCGTCTTGACTGGCTGCAACGGCAGAGTGCTGCCGTACTGTCCGCCATTCCCGCCTGGTGCCGGATATCCGATCGGATTCGACTGCGCCGGGTTATTGCTGGGCTGCGGTAAAACCGGACTTGGCGTAGCGTTGGGTGACGCCACGGTCGGCAACTGATTCATGTTCATCATCAGGTTGGGATTGAGCGGCTGTTGCGGCAATGCTTGTGCCTGTTGCGTTACGGCCTGTTGTTGATCAGGGGAGAGCATTACCCCTGGTGCCGAAAACTGCTTCGGCGGCTGCATCGATCCCATCGTGTTTTACCTTCTTTTCGCATAAGCTGATTCACGCGATTTCCCTTGCATTCTCTCCCGCACGGGCGGTACAATGTCATTGAGGTGCTTTATGGGTTGGATCATCTTTACTGCGATCGTTTTAGTGTTACTGGACAATGCGCGGGAGCGTTCTCGTCGTCGCTGGTATCGGAAGTTCTGGTTTGGCTAACGTGAGCCACCCGTAAATATTTTACTGACCCCGTATAGCCCGACGCCAGTCAGCGCAGCCTTCCATGCCGCGTTGATTGCATTGTCGCTGAGTCCCTTTAGTTTCATGGCGTTGTGGTATTGCTGCATTGCGTCCTGAAACTGTTGTCCCTTGCCCGCAACGTCTGCCGCGTCCTTCAAACTACTCTTCAGGTCTTGGTTGAGTTGCCCCACAAGGCGCGACGTTTTGCCGCTCAATGCCATCTTGTCATTTGCTGACAAGTTGGAGATGTTGGACTGAAAATCTTTGGCTTCCGCGTAGTTCAATGGCGGCGAGTCTGGCTTCGTGACCCGCGTTACTAGATCGCGCACGGCCTTTGGAAGTTTGGCTCCGCGTTGCGATTGCGTGTAGAGTTCCAGTGCTGAGTCACTGAACGTTGAAGTGTCTACCGGAATACTTCCGGCTGCATTCTTCACGTCATTGAGGGCGGCGCCAGCACGCGCAGCGCTTGGGATTTTTCCTGCCGCCTTTCCCGCTCCGGCGGTTGCCACTGCCAGTAGGGCTTGGCCAGCCCCTTGGGCTGCCGTGTCTTGTGCGGCCTGAAGATAACTTCCCGTTGGGTCGGGGGATTGATTGATGTCGTGGATTGCGGCTGGAACCTGAGCCGCCTGCAACGGCAAATTGGCTGCCGCCTTAACCGTGTCAATTGGATGACGCAGTATGTTCCACGTACCAGTCACCGCGTCTTGCGCGCCACGGCCTACATCATCCAATCCTTTAATGGTTGCACCCGCAACCCCCGCTGGCCCAGTGTATCCGCCATACTCTTTGTCGGTCTTGTCTGTAGGTTGCGTCAAAACCTGCATGAACGTTGGTTGCGTAACGGGCGCGGATGGTGGAGGTTTGACAATGGCCGCATACGGATCAGCCTGTGTGGTCTGTATTGGCTGTGCGATTTGGGCGTATGGATCTTGTGACATTAGGGTGTCACCGCATGGCCGTATTTCACAATGTCAGCCTTGATTTGGTCGTCAGTCTTGCCGTTGTTCTGGGGAAGTTGTCTCGCTGCCGAGAGGCTTACCGCCATGCCTGTTGGCGGAGGCGCAGCGCCAGCTTGCTTAACCTTTGGCCGCATCGCCTTGTCCTGCACGTATTCTTTCTCGGCACCAAGGGCAGACTGGAGGGTATCCTTGGACATTTTCCCGGCATTGGCCATGTCTTGGAAATGTTCCATGATACTTTCGCCGCCACGGGCGCCCATGTGGGCTTGCATTAAAGCGGTACTCAGTAGGCCGTTAACGTGGGTCCGGAGAGCGACGTATCGCGGATCGTCGGTTCCAACCTTGCCAGCCAAGAACTCATTCCATCTTGGCGCTAACCCTTCAAGTTCTCCAGGCTTGAACTTGTCCAAATCTTTTTGCGCCAGAGCAAATAATCCTGTCGGGCTGATGAGTTGCCGAGCGATGTTAACCTTTGCCGTTCCGTCGGCGCCAAGTGGCGAGTAGTTGCTAACTCCTGCGGCTTTCAGTTCAGCAGGAGTACCGGCTACTTGATTGCCATCAGAGTCCGTACCAAACGACATTGGAACAGACTTTCCGCTGATAACCACTTTCGGCGATCCTGGCGAAGTTGCGCCGACTGCCGGCTTTACCGACGCGGCAGGCGAGCCGGGAAGGTTTTTATTGGTAGTGGTCGTCTTGGGGAGGGCTACAATGTTCCCTTGCCCGTCGTCCTTGTACTCGACCGTATTCGTGGTTGTTCCGGCACGAGCTGCCTGTCCGCGCTCGAGTCCCGAGAGTTGCGAGATCGTCATTGTCTTGCCGAGAAATTCTTTCGGCAATCCATAGTCGTCAAGATGTTGCTGTGTAAGCGTGATGCCTTCCTGGGAACCGGGAACCAACGTCGGTTTTCCGCTGGGATCCTGTGTATCTAGTAATCCCACGCCCGGAACGGCCATAAACCGCTTATTCGTCTGAGCGACAGTCTCGCGACTGCTTGCTGCGGTGTTGGCTACGTTTTCGCGACTGCCAGCTCCGATCTTGGCTGCATCAGTCGTGGCGCCAGCTTTGATCATGGCCGGGAACATTAACTTGGCCATACCCTCCGGCATTTGTCCATACGGCGTGGGAACCATCGCTGACTGGGCGGCGATCAGTTTGTTTTGTGCTCCCTCTTTCTCTAATTCGTTCTGTTGCTGTTTCATCGCAAACGGAGTTTCCACGCCCGCCGCGAGTGCCGGTCCTATGCCGGGACTGATATGTGGATTCGTGGGAACGCTCGCCGCCGCGCCGCGTGCCGCACCTTGCATGGCAACCAGCAGGCCGGACAAAACCTTCCCTTTCGTCGTTAATGCCGAACTGAAAGGATTGGTGCCGCCGTCGTTCGCTTGACCGAAGGAAGGAGTGACCACCCTCGGCTGCGCCGTAACCGGAGGAGCGTTTTGCGTGACTGTCGTGTTGTCAGAACTCTGCTTTGTTAACGGTCCGCCAGCGACCTCCTGTGTATACGTGTCAGGGTTAAGCGTGCCGTCCACATTCGAGGTGTTCGGTTGCGCCGTCGCGGCCGACGCTAAAGCGAGAGCCTGTCCAGTTGCGGCCGGATTGTTTTGAAAAGACGTTTGCCCGTTCGGTTGCTGTACGCCAGTGTGAGTCAAATTGCTAAACAGTGAACCCATTGTCTGGCTCCTTAAAACGCTGGCGAATTATTAATGGCTGCGGTACCCAAGGCACCGGTAGCCCCTAGTACCGCACCCAGCGGACTCGGCGTCGCCAGCGGAGCATTCATAATAGAGGAATTGGTGCCACTGGCTGCCGTTGAATATCCCAACGGGTTTAGCACTTGTTGCTGGCCGGTGAGCATACTTGCGCCTTGCAGCTTGGCGTTCTCGTTATTCGTCAGAGCGCTCGTCATGTTATTGTCGAAGCTTGACGCCAGACCGTTGTCGAAATCACCCATCTCTGCCGTCTTGAAGCCGTTCGGCTGCGCTGCGGTGTTTCCTCCCATTGAGCGCAGCAGCGAGGCACGCGCTGGCAGTGCCGACGCTGCCGTGGTTCCATTGTTGTAGTTGGTGATCGCGTTCGTGTATGGCAACCCGTTGGCCATCAGGTTAGTTGCCATGGGGTTGATCTCGTTATACGCCGTTTGCTGCTCTTGCTGGTTCTGAGCCGCCGTCGCGGTTTGTTGTGCCGAGAGTGCAGCCTGTTGCGTTGCCGCGTTTTTCTGCGCCTGAGAGGGTCCACCACCCATAATTATTTCCCATTTCTTTCGGCCCCCTCCGGCCAAACAATCTATTTACACGTCACCACGTAGCGCTCTGCCGGCTTCGCGTCCACCTTGGAAAGAATCGCTTCCCGGTGCGGACACATCTGCTCCGGACTCTCCGACTGCGAAAGATACAGGAACACGCCTTGGCCGCGAAATCCCTGATCAGCGAAGTACGAATTAACCCGATCCGCCAATCTGAAACTGGCCTTCTCGCTGATGGAGCGAAATACCGGAATGTCCCAACAAGACCTTATTCCAGCCACGCCCACAACGCTATCGTTTTCCCGCGCTACCCATATTTTCGCGTGTCCGCGCGGGTCAAACGGTGCCGCGAGATGATCCCTACAAAACTCAGTTGCCGCCGCATGTACCTTTTCGTCCACCGGAAAAAGGATGTTTCCGCGCCACTGTAGATCCCAAGGAATTATGTCCATTTACCGCACCCCCAGCAGAGTGTTTGGAATGTTGTTGTTGAATGCCCCGCCACTCGGCTCCGTGTTCCATCCTGGAGGGACTGGCGGATCAGGCGGCGGAGTCGATCCGGATTGCACTGCCGCCGAAGATTGAATTGGAACCTTGCGCGATTCCGCACCCAGCGGAGAAACGAAAGAAACGAAGACGTTGGTAACTGGAGGGGCCGCGCCTCCAGTAACTGGAATCGCGATACTGTTGACCCCTGCCGGATTCTCCGCGTGCAACGAGTTTTCGTTACCCACGTAAATTCTCGGTTTGCAATTGGGCGGATTGGCCGGGTCCGCATTCCATGTCAAGATAATCTTCCCGTTGCCCGGTTGGGCGATGATGCTGCGCGGCGGACTCGGTACGGCACTGCCGCCGCGGACTCGCAGCATGTCGGAAAGTTGTTGCCTCTGCTCTTGGGAGGGGCCGCTCCATGGCACGTTGCTGAATGGCAAATTACGTACCTCGCGAGGTTCCAAAGAGTATTCTTGCTAAATAAATCTTGCCATAATCTTCGACCGGGAAGTGGGGAGGGGTGCTTAACTCCGTTGTCGGCGCATCCACGGAATGACTTGTCAGTTGAATCTGGACATAAAAGAAGTTGCTTTCCCCAGATTTTACGCGATTATGGAATTTGAAATCATGTGTTCCGTCGCCGCGATCCTGTGCTGGCAACAATGGCACCCAATCGCCAGTGGCATCCAGCGTGTTGTTTAACTGGAGTACCGGGGTGTCGATAATGGTGTGATCGCCCCATATCTGAATGTCAGTCAGTGATGGCTTTTCGCCGCCGAGATTGACAAGTCCGAGATATGTGGCCTCGAACTCATCCCCGTTGTCGTTGTAGCCAGACTCTTCCTGGTAGACGTTACCGTCCGATCCGCCAGCATAGACGCGCTGCAGACCGTTTACGTCGAATCCGTTGGCAAGGGTGTAATCTTCGGCAAGAGTTGATCCGTACTGCCGGAAATAGGCTTGCCCGAACTGCGCCTTATCGTCCTTCAGATTGAAGTCGTGAACGATTTCAAACGGCACGCCATTCACGTCTAGCGCCTTGATGATGATCTCGTCTTTCTGTTTCGCCACGTCGATGTAGGCCGCAACCTCGACTTCGCCGAGGTATTGGTCGCCGATCATCGCAAGTAGCGCCCGCTCGTATTCAGAGGAAACCACGATCGGCCCCGTGGCAAGAGCGTAGCCGGCCCCCCAGTTAGTGTTTATGGTTGCCAGTTGCTTTTGTCCGGTCACCCAGAATGGTCCGTGAATTGTCTTGACAAAGGCACGTTGTCCCGCGCATCCGCACGGGAAGCCTTGTCCCCAGTCCCACACTCCAGAGGTATTCACCAGTGGCGCAGAGTAGTTCAGCGAAAACACCATCGCGCTCTGGTTGTATTCCTGGATGCAGGTTGGAACTTCACGAGTCGGAAACGTCACCACGTCATCCGGAGACCACGACTCATTCGGCTGTCCCACTACTTCGGGATTCAGTGGACTAGCCGCCGATGCCGACACGTACACGTAAGCATCTTGCCCCGTACATCCCAAGGCCTGGTCGCCAATGATGCAAAACTTATTCATCGCCGGAGGAATGCCGTTGCGGTATGGCATCTCCGAGGTTTGATCCTGGGTATAGTTTCCGCCAATCACCCACGAAGTCACGCCGGACGGCACCGATAGCCAGTTTCCACCGCTGTCGAGCAGTAAATAAGGAACCTCTCCGCCATCGATCGTGTATCCCAAAAGAATCTGCCATTCGGGATTTTCCGAGTTCAGGTTGGGCAATGACGCAACGTTAATCGTGGATGGATCGGAGGGTGCAAGTCGTGCGCCAATCGCCATCCTGTTGCCCGCGTGCTGCGTTACCGGATCCCAGATGCAGGCATACAACTGATAACCGGGTTGCGCTCCGCCAACCGTACTCGGCGGCAATCCAGTCTGCTGATAATTAGCGGCCAGGACTGGCAGGTTCGATACAATCGTTCCGCCCGTCATTATGGCGTACGTAATAAGCGTTGAAGAGTATCCAGGCACCGTGGTTCCGGCTGGAACTTGGAAACTATAGTGATTGGCATCAATGACCGCGATGGCCACCGGTCCCACGTTGGCGAAAACCGGATCAACCCTAAACACGCCGCCGTACCATACGACCTGAGTACCCGTTTGATAGATGACGGCTATTGGATAACCATCCGTCATCCCATGCCCAGTGGAAACTACGGTCACAACTTGCCCGGAAACCGAGAAGCTCGTGAATGGTAGGGCGGTGGGGCTACTCGTGCCGCGAGCCGAAATGTAACTCGGAGCTGTTCCTCCGTCGGCGGTGCAGGCTAGCACCCACAACTTGGAACCAGACAATAAAGGCAAAGATGATGCGTTCAGTCTTTGTCCTGCGACCCCAAGGATGGGAGTGGTATTTATGGCAACTAGCGGAGAAATTGCGCCAGCCAAAGGATCCCACACGGCCCCGTAAACTATTTCTCCAGTAACGTCATTGCTTAACCAGTCTCCGCCAGAAGCGAATACCACCGTGGTTCCAGAGAGAGACGGCGTATCGGTTCCGATGCTGACTGAGACGTTATTCGCTTCTGCTGTGGTCATGGAGCGGATGCCACTCAATCGCAGCGTGGTTCCATCAAAAAACCATACATTTGCTCCGTCGCCGATGTTTATCTGCCCGGCCGATGGAAACCAGTTCCACGGATTGCTGGTATTCAGCGTTCCGATCTCGGTGATAACGCCAGTCGCTAGCGCCAGCGAGTAAACGTTGGCACCGGCGCCCAGTAAAAGGTATTTGACATTTGTCCACATCGTATACGGAGCGATAGAATGAATGTAGGCACCGATCGTCGCGCCCGTCGTTGCAAGTTCGGTGTACCCTCGACGCAATTCCAGCCATCCCCCAATGTTCGGAACCCAGTTCGAGCAGAGCAGGGAGCGGTCCTGCGGCATATTGAGAGGATTGCTCCGGCTGTCAACCCCTCCAAAGATATATAACTCAGCAAGCCCCTTGTCCTGTACTTGCGCCTGCGGGCTCATTGATTAAACCCGCTCTCAATCACGTCAGTATCGAATACCTGATCGCCAGGAGCCACGCCATAGCCTCCGACCGTTGAGCGAACGCTTTCCTCGCGCACAATGAATTGCAGTTTCTTGGCTGCGCTGATGTCTTGCCGCGCGATCGCCTTCTGGACACTCTCTTGGTATTCGCTTTGTGAGACTGAATACAGGTCGCTCTTTTCCCCGAAAAGGAATCCGGTTACATCCATTTTTAAGCCGGACACCAGCGCGTGGTGGTACATCGGCGGAATCAGAGGAATTATGTCGTCGTCGCAATCGTCAGGCAGTTGCGGAACCGCCATATAACTAACCACAACCAAATAGGGCTGGTCTGGGCAGTTCATCAAACGCATCGTCGTGAGCGTCGGCAGCGCTAGCGATGGAGGGATCGGAGCTTGGCTGTCTGGTTCAATACAGTAAGTTCCAGGAGCACACCAGGTAGAGGAGTTCAGTGCATCTTGTTGCGCATCAGCAATGCTCTCGATATCAAAATTCGGCTCCATCTGGCCAAGTTTTTGGCCATTAAGCCAGAGAGTTACCTTTAGGAACGACTCAAGGTCTGAGGCTAAAGAAGTGGGGTAAATCTGCTGCACTTGGCCCGTAACCGCCTCTTGGGCAATGGACGACGATCCTAGGTTGACCGTGAGGCCGATCACGTTTGGCGATCCCGGAGTCACAGATACAACCGTCCACGGACCACCATTGAAGCGACTATCGGAAAGACTTGCGGCAATCTGCGCACCGGGTATCAGCCATCCCGGAACCGAGCCGCTAAATGACAACAATACGCCGTTCGTGCCGGTCGTAAACTGCGCATCTATAATCGCTTGCGTCAGTCCCGGAGTCGGGAAATTATTGAAATCGTAAGTAGGTATTCCCGCAACCGTCGTAAACGAGAAAATCTTTTTGCGCCACCAGAACGGTTCTTCCTGAATGAACTTAACCAGACGAAGATTGAAGAGGTTATTGAAGTCGAGGCGTTCATCTGCCCTATGCTCCGTCAGGTCTTGCACCATCGAGATTACGGTCGAGCGATTCATCGGCTACGTCCTGTCTTTTATCTTTTGGCAAATCGCTAGCCCTCGCGGCGTAGGCAGCATGACCACCGACAACCTGCGCTCTACATCCAACCGCAGAACTCGCTCCCTGAGTTCGTGGTGATCGCCGGAGTTAACGTCGTGAACCACAATCAGGCTTTGTGGTGATAGTCGGTCCCAGAAGCGATCTATTTCCTTGACTCTTATTTCCGGCAGGCTGTCGGAAAAAAGAATATCGATTTCATTTTTTATTTCCAGTTCCAGGCTCGACATGAGACGACAATCCACTACGTCCGAAACGCCGGCTCGCTTAATTAACTCTGCGGCCTTGCTATGTAGTTCTGGCAGTATCTCGCACGTAACTAGGTGTCCGCGTCCGTTGTCTTTCAATGCTCTACCGATGTAACACGCGCCCACGCCGAGATACGATCCAGTTTCTACAACCAGCCTTGGCTTTACCGTTCGCACCAGTTGCCCAATAAAGTCAAGAACTTCAACCTCGGCAGTCATTTCGTCGTAACAGCGCCAACGATGGGGATGTGGGCATTCCTTTGTTGGCGATGATACTTCCGGCCTACTCGGCATCTTCGTTTAACCGGAACTTCCATCCGGCCTTACCTTCGGCGGCTAGTAGTTCCTGCTGGTAGGGAAGAAAATCCTTGATACCATAGGTGTACTTGCCGACATGTCCCGGCTGAATCGAAGTATCCACGTAAACCTTCAACCCGCACAGATGAGCCTTGTAGCAGAAGGAAACGTCCTCGCCGAGCTCCGCTTTGCCGTTCGGAGCCTTCAGAAAGTCGAACCACAAAGCGTTTCCGGTTTCCTCGAAGAAGGCGCGGCGCTTGGCTCTCGTCTCTTCCAGTTTGTCGATCGCCGGAGCCCACATCTGCAACTCGTATTCACAGTTGAGATAGAAGTCGGCGATCAGATCCAGGGCGTGGCGCGAGATCAGCAACATCCCGGCGCCAACCGCGACGGTGCCGCCGTGACCGATCAGCGCATCTTTTTTCCAGTCAAACACGCGGTAATACGAGTTTGTTTCCGCGTCCCATCGACTGATATTGGGTAGTGGGGGGTCTGTTCGATGGGTCGCGAGTGCCCCAACGATGTCTTTTTCGTGGCGCAACAGGCGTACCAGGAAGTCTTTCTCTGGCAGCATGTCGTCGTCCATGAAGAGTACGTGCGTGAACTTCGACTTGTCGCGATAGAGTGGGGCCAACAGCATATTACGCGCCCAGTGAACCACGCCGCACGGCATCGTCGGTTGCACGTTCACCGTGCAGAACTGTCGCGAATGCTTCAGCATCTCGCGCGCTGCGGCATCCATCAGGGGATCGAATGCCTTATAGGTGGGCACGAGCACTTCCACCATCGGCTTACCGTTTAAGTCTGGAGCCTCGGAGAAGTCCATACCAAGCATGGCACCTAACACATCTCGCCCGCATTCGCTTTGGAGGATGCGGCTAATCTTTTTACGCTTGGCTTCGATCTCGCCCGGAGTAAATCTTGTCAGGTCGCCCATTTCGCCCCCACAAAAACAGTTTGGGGCCAGCCTGTTAAGGCCAGCCCCTTGTCAACCAGCGCCCCACAAGCTTAGGCCGTTTGGATGCCCATCGAAACCGGTACTGGCTCCGTGACAGAACCGATCGCGATGATAACGGCTGCCGCATAGTAATTCACCACAACCGCTTCGGCTTGCGCTACGGAATTTGCAATCACTTGCATATTCTGTGCAATGACGGCGTTCTGCTCGACCTGGAATGCCGAGGTGCCGGCGGTGCCAGTCGATCCGGCTGGCGCAGACGGATAGAAGTCAACGGAATAGAGGTTAGCCGGGGACGTGGTTCCAGTAACGGCAGCAGGAAGATAGACCGGCTCAGTGCCGTCAGTGTCTTCGGTGATGCCGGTAATGACGGCGTTCGGATACAAAACCAGAAGCGCCGCAGAGGCAGCAGCCTGTGAGGTGGCCGCGACGTTTACGCTACTCTGGAGCAGACTTGGATTCGTGGCCGGATTGCCGTTATAGAACGTGCAAGAAAAACTGGTGTAATTGTTGGCGTAGGTTGACACTGATAAATCTCCTTAATTTAAGTTCTGCCCTTTACGGCAATACCAGCCCGGACTCTTGGAAGCGCGCTAATTTTTCTACTTCTTCGCGCTGCCGCCGAAACTCTTCTACGCGCGCGTCGATCTCGGCCTGAGTCAGCGGAATCTGGTTTCGGTGTGCGACAAACTCGCGTTTCTTTCTCACGGCCTCCGCAAGTTCTGCATCGGCCTCCTTGGTCGAAGATACCTCGGCCTCAAGATCGGCCAAGGTTTCGTCCGTAGCTACCAATGTGTCGCCGCGTTGTTTGTATCCCTTGGGATTGACGATCCAGTCGGGCCACATCTTCTTGTCGGATGGGTCCATGACCTTGCCCGTAAAATCGGAATCTCCGGGCTTGGCACAAAGGTTGCATTTCTCCGCCTCGGCGCCATTCAGGAATGTAGTCACCACTCGCGCGGCGTCGTCGCGTCCGCAATTTCCGCAGTGCGCCATTTATTTAGAACCTTGCACGGCATCCGCTGGCACCAGACTATCTTTCATTGCCTGCGCGGCGGCGATGTCGGCTCTCAGTTGTTCAAGTTGAGCGTTGGCGGTTTTCATGTTTTGCTCACTTGCCGCAAGCTCGCGCTTCACCTTGGCCTGGCGTTCTTTTAGAGGAATGTGGGTCTGTTCCCAAACTTCACGCGACACGCAGCCGGCGTAATTGTCGAGGAATGCCTGTTTTTCCGGGTCGCTCGTGGTGTAAGTGCCGCGGATAAACTCCAACCGTTTGGCTGGAATGATCTGCGCTTGTCCGTGGGCGTTCGGGACCATTATTTGCTGGGTGTAGTAAACAGCAAGTCCTTCGCTGGGCACAAAGTAGATTTTCTCGGCGACGGTGTGGGCCTGTCCATCTTTGCAGTTCCATTTGCCCTGCACGAACTTCGCATCGCATCGCGTACAAACAAATTCAAGTAATGCCATCTGCCCTCCATGGGATAAAAACGTAGGGGGCCAGCCGAAGCCAGCCCCCACAACCTGCCTCTCGATTAAGCGAACGCGCTCACGTTGAACATGCGAGCATGTTTCTTCTCGAACTTCACCTGCCATCCAACAATGGACTTGAACTCATCCACCGTCTTGTCGCTGCCGTCCTTCACGATGTCCTCGTAAAGGCGGGTATTCATGCTCTTGCCGTTGCCGTTTAGGTAACGGAAGATCACGCTGGGCAGATCGATCAAATAAAACTCGCCGTTAAACCCGGCCGCGCCTGCAATGCCAGCTTCCATGCGGAAGTTGTTGGCAATTAGGTACGTTCCGTGATTCGTGACGATCTTCTTGATCTGCACGCCGAACACGTCCGCAAGAACGTTGGTCAGCAGTTTGTTGGCGCTAAAATAATCAAACGCCGACAACACGTGCGGACCAGCCATGCAGAGTTTTGACTTTTCGCCGTACCGGAATCCGCCTTCGCCGAATTGCAGCATCGCCGTGTACGTCAGGGTCGTCGAGGCATCGGTGATATAGGTTTGGATTGTCGGTTTCACGCCTTGAGTCGTCCAGCGGGAAGCGCCAGTAATCGCGCCAAGTCCACCAGAAGGCTCTGTGCCGCCTGCCAGAGTTTCAGATCCGCGACCCCACAGTCCGGCCGCTTCGATTTCCGAGCGGTGACGGACTAAGGCCACTGCCTGCTGATAGCGACGTTCGCCCTGTGGGGCGGCATACACTTCAGTTGCCTGCTCGTGCTCCGATACCACAACCGGAGTTTTGAACAGTTGACAATAGCTGATGTGAGGAACTTTGAGCGTGGTCCGCAAGGTCGGAACGCCCGAACCTTCGGTACATGCCTGCCCAAGAATTCTCAGTGAGGCGGTGGCCGCAATGGTATTCGCGCCAACGCCGCCAATGCCGCGCACGACAGTCAGGGTCGCGCCAGAACCGCCAGAATTGGCGCTGACCAGCATGACCTCTTCTGCCGCCGACAATCCGGCGCCGATTCCCACGGGAACGAGAATGAGGTCGTCAACCGCAAAGATCGTGCCGTCCACTACCACAATTGTGGTAGCAGCCGAGGAGTACGCGGCCGTGTTTGATACCTGGCCCCACAACGGCGCTTCTGCATCTTCGAACCATTCAAACCTTGGCGAAGATGCGCCGGCAGTTCGTTTCTTGTTATTGGTGAGCACGTAGAGCGGAGCCGCATCCGGCTCCAGCCTTACGAGCGAGTCGTCAACATCACGCTTCAGCGTGGATTCGGTGACGGAAGTCTGTACAACTCTGGGAGAATTCAAAATAGCCAAGGAGGTTTCCTCGGCCCTCTATAAGTTAGAAGGCGCAATCTTGCCCGTTACTATTGCCAGCGCCCAGCGATCTTTTTCTAAATAACTCCACTATGTTGCTTGTTGTAAGCATCCATCATGGAGCCGCCTTCGGGCTTTTCGGTGACCTTTCCAATCGTCCCCGTAGTCCTACCGCCCTTAAGCGCGCCACTGGCCGAAACTCTCCGATTGCTTCGGGTGGCATCTTGCTTTCCTTTGTTCACTGCGTCCTGTACTGTCTGCGGCGTAACTTTCTGCCCAGAAAGGTACTGCGCCACGATTCGGTAGCGCGTTGCTACCGCCTGCGGCACCGACAATGGCCGACCTGTCTTGGGGTCAGTAAACTGGGCCTGCTCAATCCACGGATTTGCCTTCAAGGCTGCCTTGTAAGCCGCCTGATATTCCGGCGTGCCAAACGCGTACAGTGTTTTGAAGTTGGCGTCAGACGAACGAACTTCCTCCCACGTATTGGCGTGGAGGGCTCCTTCGTACATCTTGCCGAATCCAGGGAATACCGCTTCCACTGCCGCCGAAAGGAACGACGGCATCAGGCGCGGCAAGATCGTGTTCACCAGGTTCGCGGCGTACATCGTCTGCTCTTGCACGAACTCTTCTGGATTGAACCCGGCCTTGACTGCTTTCTCGTAATCCACGCCCTGAGACTTACAGTATGACTTAGCGTAACTGACGGCCATCTCTGGCTCGGTCACTTCTTTGGAAAACTTTCTCAGGTTTTCGATATAGGCCGCGCGCTGTTCCGGAGTAGCGGGCTTTGCAGCCTCAACTACTTGTGGCGCTTCCTCAGTCGTTGCCTCTTCCGTCGCCTCTTCGGATTCGAGTGCGGCGAGTCTTTCTTCTTGCTGGGCGATAAAGATGTCGCTGTCAATCGCCTTCTTAACGGCATACGCCTTGGTTTTGTCTTTCTCGATCTCTTCCGGCGTCCACCCGAACCTCTGAGCGTAATGGTCCGTCAGCGTCTTGTCGTATGACTTCGCCTGCTTGATTGGAAGCTCGGGTCCGTCCTCAGATTCAGTCGCCTCGGCAGCCCCTTCGGTTGAGGCTTCCTCTTCGCTTTCAGTTTGGCCGTCCGCAGTCTCTTCAGTTGCCGCCGCTTCTTCCGATTGATCGCTGGTACTGGTTTCGGTCGATTCGGCTGCTTCTGTCGGTTCTGCACTTTCGGTGGTTTCCGTAGTCTCCGCTACCTCTGCCTCGGCAAATAGAAACGGGAGTACGGTCAGTTCTTTTTCAATGGCTTCGGTTTCCAATTGATGTCCTCTTTTTCCGGTAGGTCCGGGAATTCTCCAGCAAAAATTTTGATCGATCCATAGGTGGGACTCATCCAATGGCTGGACATCGGCTCAGGGCCGCATCGGGAGGGCGATCCGTCAGACCCCGATTGCGAGTCCCACCTTCGCATCGCTCAAAAAGCAAAGGGAGGCAGGTTCGCCTCCCCCGTTCCGTACAGAATCTCTTACTCTTTGTCCTCTTCTTCCGGCCCTTCTTTGCGCCCGTACAGTTCCACGAACTCATCGAGGATCTTCGTCACATCCCCAAAAGCATCGGCGCGGGAGGCCGCACAGGTCGCCTTGTGTCGTTCATCGGACAGCGTGAACTCGTTACAGTCCTGCATGGCCGCGACTTGCTGTTCGGCAAAAATGCTTTTTAAAAGTTCCCTTAGGATCGGAATACTCAGCATCCCGCTGAGCGCCAGCAGTTCCGACTCTTGCGGTTGCTCCATTAGTCGCCAGCCTTTCCGGTTGCGATCGGCTTCAGGACGTGTCGATACAGCGGCTTTGTCGTGTGGTGATGGATCGCCTTGACCGATACCTTGGTCGCGTGGACGACGGTGGCAACATTTCTTCCCAGCCCGACCGTGACACCAAATAGCGCAATATACAAAAGAGCGGTAGCCACTATTGCCCTCCAGTGGGTTTCGGTTTCGGCGTTGCTTTTATTTTCAGCACGTCAATCTTGCCTTGGTGGTTCTGCTGAATCACTGCGTGATCCGCATTCTGTCCCGCTAAGTCTCTATCGTGCGCGGCTTGCGCGGCAATCGGATTCGCCGGTTCAGCCAGTTTTCCGGCTGCATCCGCGGCGTCGCCTAGTTCCTTGACCGATTTCAGCGTGTCCGCGTGCTGCATCTCCGCTTCATCTTCGGGCGTGAGTTGCAATCCTTGGCCACTGAGAATCTTGGTCTGGACACCAGCCGGCAGGCTCTCAAACTTCGCCGTAATTGCCAGCGAGACTTTGGGAGGAGGAGGAGGCGGCGGCGTCGGCGGATTGATTAGCTTGGTTGCGTCCGCTCCGCGAATCGTCTGCGCGTATCCCTTGGCAACTTCCGTCCGATTCCAGATGGTTGGGTTCTGCTCTGCCAACTGATACAGTCGCTCCCAGGCCATGCGATGGAATTCGTCATCCTGCGACAGCGTGGCACCAACTGATGGCTCAATGCTGATATCTTCCTGGACCTCGTAGGGACTTAGGTCGATAACCGCCGTTTCGCCGAACTGATGGGACAAGGCCTCAGTCTTCGCGTACCGCTTGTGGAGTTTCACCGGCCCTTGCTGTTCCTGCTGAAACATCCAGAGTTCCTTGTAGCCTAACTCCCGGTCGTAAAGCGCCAATTGGTCGATCTTGAATTGCAGCAGCGCGTCGCTGGTTTTCTGGCCCAGCACGGCCGTGGTAGCCGTCTTGCCGGCCATCGGATTGCCCGCGCTCCCGGCATCCGTCGAAAATAATGATGGTTCAAGCGATGCCTGCTCGCGCTTGATCATGTCCTGCACGTTGAATGCGCCGGCAGGAATATCCGGTTCATCGACGACATGGAAGTCTGAAATTCGCTTCACGTCGAGGATCCGGTAGAATGCGCGCTCGACTGCCTCGTCCGGCATGTCCGCATCTTTTGCGCGTAACACCGTGCGGCGAAGAATCTGGTTATTAAGATCGATCGCCTGTGCTACGGATGCGTTGTGCAGGTTGTAAAGAAATCGCATCAGGCGCGGCGTGGAATCTCCTACGCCCACAATCAGGTCGGGCAATCCGACGAATGGAGTGTAGTAAGACTTTCCCTCTAGGTCGTGCGGATAGGGCATCGATCCCAGGCGCACGCGGTCGTTGCCAGACCAAACGATCTGCCACTTGCCATCAACACACTCGTGTGACTCGTAAATCTGGAAGCGCTTGCCTTTGATCAGGTTCGACTGATCCTGATATTGTGACGGGTCGGTTTTTCCAAGTACCTCGCGCAACTGCCGGCGCAAATCGACCGTTCGGCGATTCAGGGTTGAGGCAACAGTAGTGTCATCTTCCGCAAGAGTCTCGCAGGCCTTCTTGTCAAATACCTGGCACTCCTTGCCGTCCTCGTCCTCGTAAGTCTTGGTGAGCATGTCTTCGAGCCAAACGTCGGTCTCGATGTACTGCTCAACAAGCCATCCTTTATGAATGTCCTCAAAGCCGGGCTCGGGGAAGAAGTCACCCATAAAAACCCACTTCACCCGCGGACCTTCATGGCGGGTAACGTCGTCCGAGATGACCAGCTCGTCGCCTAACTTAGACATCGCCCTCGCGTGTTCATCTGAGCTTAGGGCTGGTCCGAGTTGCGCTACCGCCTGCTGAATCTCTTGCGGATTGGCACCCTGAGCCTCCATCACATTGGCACGCGTCCACACATTGAAGTTCGGAACATTGTGGCCCTGCGCGTCCTGCACCATTGCCGGATGGCGGTAAGATTTAGTGGCCGTGATCTTGTCCCAGAAACTCTTAGTAACCGAAATACCCAGCGTTTCTTCCTGCTGGATATGTTTCCTGCGGACCACCGCTTCGCCCGAGCGATCAAACTGCTGGTAGCGCCAGGTACTCAACTTGGCTGCCACGTTCTGATCGGAGCACAGGTAGTTGAGTTGCGGAGGGTTAACTGTCAGCCGTGCCGTGTTCTGGCGGATGATCCGCGAGATGTCCGGCATGGCTACGTTGGTACGGGTCCGGTCCTCGATCATCTTTCCAGACTTACTGCGAACGTAAATCGGCTTTGTCAGACACTTCGAGGCGCGCAGAACCTCTACAAATTCCCCCCAGTAATTGTCGTTCCACCAGAGCGCGGAAGTTTCCCGGCGTTGCCGTATAAGCTCAACATCATCATTCAACGGCTCCGCCATGAATTCTCCTAATATCCAACACCTTCGTACATTTGTTGCATTGGCTGCAGTTCGTCCCTCTTTGACTCCCGGTACTCCATGCCATTGCGACATAGATAAAGGAAGCAGTCCGACAAGTCATTTCTGATCTGTAAGGCTTTCATTTCGGGATCTGCCAAGTCTTTTTGATGGGAACTTTGTGTCGCGAGCCGGTTGTGCTTTAACTGCCAAACCAGTTCCGGACAGCGCTGGCGCATGATGCGAACCACGCTGCGCTTCTCGTAACAGGATCCGTCGCGGCTCAACGTTTCGAGTGCCCGCAGCATTTCGTTGACGATTTCTATTCCGACGCTTTTCTCCGCCTTGATCGCGTCCGTGAACATCATCCCGAAGTGCTTGTATTTCTTGGCTACTTCTTCGGCGGCATCCTCGATCAATCGTTGGTAATGAATCGACCCGTCGTCTTCTGCTAGGTTGCTGGCCTTGAACGCCCTTCCGGCGTAATCGATGACGCGCTCGTAAATCTTTTCCGCCTTGCCGCCGTTCTGCGGATTGTCTTTCGACTCCAGCCACGCTACGCACTCCACATAGTTTGGAATCGAGACCCGGTTGTCATCCTCCGGCACCCGCCCAGGCCGTCCGTAGACTTTCGACGGCCACAGTTCGCGGTAAGCGTGCTTGATGTTGTCCGGATCTACCGCCGCCCACAGCGAAGCAAACGGCTTACGCGGATGCGGGTCAAGGGCGTAGTAGCGAGTCCACGATGCCGGGACAACGAACTCATCCTCAAGCGTTACTTCATCCGTCATGTGGTACAGCAGTTGCCCAGACGTTGCCCCAAAGTCAATCTCGAATTCCTGCCGGTAGTAGGCTTCGTCCATCCCCTTCCGCATGTTCGCGATCCACGATGGTTCGCGCTTCACGGGATCGGCGGTGTAATGAAGCCTTACAATCAGGGCACCTTTTTTGTTAATCCAGCAGCGCAAGCCGGGTAGCGGTTCATAGACCCTGCTCATCAATCACTCCGCTCTCGCTCGACGGCGATTCGACGGTCACAAAGTTCGCATAAGCGAATGGACCTATGTCGCGGAAATAGAGGCCGTCTTTCACGTACTTGCAAATCTCTCCAGTGCCGCGCAACGGAGCTACCAGTACGCCGCCATTGCGGAGAAGTTTTTTCCACACGCGATATGGACCAGGAATAGCGCATGTAACCAGAATCGCGTCGGCCACAAAATCAATGTCGGAAACATCCGAAACGGCGTCGCGGTGATAGATGGTCACGTTATCCGGAAGCCGCTGACTCAAGCAGGCTGGGATGTCCCGAACCTCGAAGGTATGGACTTCCTTAACCAGTTTCGAAAGGATGGCCGCTTGGTATCCGGAGCCTGTACCAACCTCCATGACCACATCGAACGGATGTAAGTCGGCTAACTTTATGAACAATTCCGTCATCAGCGCGGTCGGCACGGTCTGGCCATTACCAAATGGCACTGGCACGTCCTCGATGTCGGGAGTATTCGCCACGTCAGGCGGAAGAAATTGACGCCGGTCTACCGCCGCAATCGCCTCCGCTATCTGCATGTCAACTCCTAAACTTGGCAAAACAGCCGAGGCGGCTTCTCTTCTCTCTCGTAATACGTTGGAGTAAATCGGCCGTAAAGATCGCGGGCTGGCGTCAGGACGTGAATCTGTTCTTCCGCCATTGCCAGTTCGCGCTCCAGGCGCGCCTTTTCTTCTTTGAGATCATCAGTCGCCGCAATCTGCACTAGGAGTAAATCGAAGATGGACTTCGATACTGACTTCTGTTGATCGAGAGCTTTGCCGGTAGCTTTCAGCGTGGTTTCAAGTACCAGGATTTGCGTTGTCTGAATCGACTTCGCTTCCCGTAAGAGTTTGTTTCGCCTTCGCGAAACCATTGAATAATCGACGGTAAAAAACAGAATTGCTGCTGCCAACAGGAACAACAGGAACCACATCGCGCCCTCCCTGAATTAACTCCCAGCCCTGCAGTAGTCCAGCCAACTGACCGCGCAACGCCAGCAGTATTTTGTTGATATCCTCTCGCTCCGTGTATGGCTGCCATCCATAAGGAGTGGCGTTGCAATAGTTACCGAAGCGCACCGCTAGGCCGAATTCTTTGTCTCTCCAGATAGGCGCAACATCCAACGTTCGATCCGCCACGCGCCGGGCTTGATCGCTATCCACGGCTCACCTCGCATCGCCGCGACATGAGTTCTTCGTGCTCCCGGCACAAGGGAACAACAAATTCCACGATGCCACGCAGTCTAATGAGAACAGCTTCCTCGCCGCACGAAACGTATCCGTCCAATGTTCCAGCCTCGGGCTTCCATGTGTACGCACAGCATCCCTGATAATGTGGCCGCCTCTCGTCTTCTGTTTCCATCGCGCCCTCCCAGGCTTAACCGTTTGGATTGTCCTCGTCCCTGCTCAGGAAGTACCCGCGAATTGCGTCTCGCAATCCCGGCTTGTTTCCGGTTAACTCGTAAATGCCTTGCCAGTTCCTTTTCAGGTCAACCATTGGGTCAAATTGATACTTAACGAGGATCTGGTCGCGCGAGTCGTATCCGCGCTTTGCCATCGATCCGTGAAAGTGGTGAATCGCGAATTGATCAACAACGCCGATGTCAGCCTTGAATACTCCGCCAGCCCGTTCCTGCCAGCCGGAAATCTGCGCCGCATAATGAGGATGGAACTTTGAGTTGGCGATCGTGCCGCGCGTCGGCTGCGACACTAGTCCGAACGCCATGAACCAGTCGGCGTGTCCAAGGATGCAGCAGTCCAGTAATCCGCCTACGCCATCAAAGGCCGAGCGCGTGAAAGCCCACGCTCCGCCCGTGGCGCCCACCGGAACCCACTTCGCCGGCGCGGTCGCCTTCGTTTCCGAGCTTAATCCGGAATCCTTTACCGCCCGTACGTCCCATCCCGCGTTATAGTCATACTCGGGAAGTTTATATCCGTTGGCAATGTAAGTCGCCGCAAACGTCGTCCGCGGCGAACCTGGCTGCGAACCTCCACTCCCCTTCGCCGACAGTGCGGTATAGGTAGAGAAAGGTTGCACCCAGGGGGAATGCTGGAGTTGATGGATTGTTTCTAATGCCCAACCCTGTCGCGTAAACGAGAAGTCGGCGTCAATGTAAACGCCATACTTCCAGCCCGCAGGAAAGGTTTTGATTACTTCGTTTAGGATGTTCTCTTTGTGAAAAAGTTCGGAGTTTGTCCGAAACTGCACATCGCCGGAGTGGTTGCCGGTGACTTCGAAGGGCCGATCGCCATAAGCCAGTTCGCCGACGTGAAGTACAACGTTGGCCTGGACCGACATGTGCGCGCGGAAATCGTTCATCAACTGCCGGCGCGACTGCCAGCGAAACGGATTCGAGTAAGCCACGGCCACATGTAATGTTTGATCGTTCGACCACTGAGACCAAGGCGCATGAACGTCTGGATGAAGGTTCGGGGTAGACTGCTTTGCTTCGTAATTCACTACCCCTCCCTTAAATCTTGACGTTCTTGATGTTGATTTGCTCGGTTAGAAGCCATGAGAAGTTGTTGCGCTCTCGTTCGATACTGAAACCTGTCGCGTCCTTCATGGTCATAAGCCAAATCGTGGATCAACGTGAATACGTCATGAGGAATATCAGTGCGGGTGATCATGTCTTCATTAAAACGCTTAGGTTTTGCGCTCACGCTTTCCCTTCTCTAATAATTTCTATTGCAGGAAACGCAGCGCCGCAGTACGCCCCATTCAGTTGTTGACTTACCGCACGCTGGACACTTTGTAATCTTGGAGCCGCAGGGAGGAGTTGCACCACCGACCTGAGGTTTACAAAACCCCTGCTCTGCTGTCTGAGCTACTGCGGCTTTCTTTTTCTGTCTCGTCTGTTTTTTAGGAAGCCGAGGAGCGCGGCTATCGACCACGCCAGCAGGATCAACCCCACTCGAACCAGGTGCGGAAGAAACTCCCACATTCGCGCCTCCCTTATCCCATGCCGGACTCTTGCACTTCGCGCAACGTTTCGGCTTCTCGCCTTCTGCGATTCGGACATGACCGCACGCCACGCGGTCGCACTTCCACGCCCGTACACTAATAGTGCTCATTGGATGACCTGTCGGATCGCCCTGCCGCGATAGGGCTCAGAAATGGAGGGCATGCTGCGAATCGAACACATTTCTCGCAGCGTCACAGGCTGGAGGCATCACCAGATGCTACACGCCCCAATGTCTCATATCGTTCAGGATAATGGTCGCTACCCCGCGTAACGTTCAGAATAATGGTCGCGGCCTAGGCGGCTAAGCGCCTGAGCAGGGTTTAGGCGAAGAAACGCCTGGGAATGCTGAACACTGCGTTGCGAAAAAGTAGCCGGTTCCCGCCCATATCCAAGTCCGTAATTTCACATCCCTCCCAGCAACACTGCAGTTTTCCGTCTCGTCCGTAGTGAGTCAGAACCTCTTCCTTCAGGCTCATGTTCTGGTCTTGAACCTCAACCCAGCGACCAGCATGATACCGTGCGAGCGCTTGGGCTATTTGGTACTCGCGCACATCTGGGCGAGCCGCATAGCGATCCCGCATGTACTTGTTTCTTTGTCTTTTTGTCATGTTTTTCTTAACAAAAACTTGACATGCCACGCCCCACGAAGTAGCTCAGCGGCGTCTACGTGCACCAAAAGGTGCTGCACTAAAAGGTGCACCTGTGCCTGCGGTTAACGACCAACGTTCCAGATCCAGACTGAACCTGTGCGTACTTCAGGAGACAGGCATTGCAGGGTTTACCACCATTGCAGCGCGGGAAGAATTTACCTTTGTAACGACCTACATTCTTGCATTTATCAATGCTCACGGCTTTGCACCCTCAATACTGTCTTGTGGCGCGCGGGTTTGGTTGGTTTGGGATTTAGCGGAGACCGGATGCAATCAGTCGAATATGTAAGGATATGCACCAAATGGTGCTGCACTAAAAGGTGCGATGAAGGGCTAATCTCAATTTTTTATAGAGCGCCGGGGCGTGGAACAGTACAGGTAAACCGCACCGGATCGGACGGGGTAGTGGGCTTGGGGTGGGAGGGTGACCATCCCTAGGGAGTTCCTTTGCCGTCAATGGCTTAGATGGATTGAAGATGCTATCCCATTCAGATTGACTGACATCCCTCCGCCACGCCTTCTGTGATTCATTGATGGCCACGATCCCTCCCGCCACAATCACGCCACATTGGGTGCTGATCGTGCGCTAATCTCTTTCTTTTCAGCAGTTACATGGATAGAGCAACTGATTCCGAATCAGTTAGTCGGCGCTTCCTCCGGCGAAATCAGACAGAGCTCTTGACTGGGCGACGTTCTTCTCGGTCTCCTGTTTGCCCCAATCTTCGTATGAGACCCCAGGGGCAGGCTCCTGAGATTTCATCCAATCGTCTAGCTTATCCATGTCATCCTTGGCTTCTTTGAGCAGCTGTTTGAGGCGCTCTGGCTCAGACATTTGGTAGCTCCTGTTGTTCGTTCATTAG
>Ga0182024_10004828_pt1 | contig 30653 bp, 25 predicted proteins | sample P32metaG_FD_120480 | JGI IMG/M metagenome (GOLD analysis project Ga0182024, IMG submission 120480) | Permafrost microbial communities from Stordalen Mire, Sweden - P3-2 metaG (Illumina Assembly) | ecosystem: Environmental > Terrestrial > Soil > Wetlands > Permafrost | place: Sweden: Stordalen... | reverse complement strand
CCGCCACTGGCCGTCATGATCGGCCAAATGCCGCTAGTAATGGGAGTCGCCAAGGCTCCAGTGGTGTTTGCAGCCGTTAGCGTAACAAGTGTGAGAGTAATGTTGCCCAGCGTCGCGGCGCCAGTCACAGAGATTTCGTCAGCCGAAGCCGCACTGCTGATCGCGCAAAGGTTAGAAGAGCCGGTGTTTAATGTTAAAGCGCCTGTGATTAAGGTAGCTGTTCCGCCAGCCATGTTGGTGGCCGAAATGATGCCGCCGCTGTTAACGGTCACTGTCCCGGACGCTGTTCCGCTGCCTGTCAGGGTTCCACCGCTGACGGTGACCGAATTGGTGCTCGTGGCGCTGCCGCTGGCATTGGCCGCAACGAGCCAGCCATTTGCAATGGTTGTTTTGCCGCTGTAGGTGTTCGCTCCGCTTAAGGCCAGCGCGCTGGAGCCGCTTTGGTTCAACGCGCCAGAGCCAGAAATGACCCCCGACAAGGTCTGGTTGGCCGTGCTGTTGTAAGTGAAGGTTCCATTGTTGGTAATGTTGTCCGCATAGGCGCCACTGTTCAACTGACCTGCGCCAGCGATGGTGAGTGTGCCGCCGTGGATCGTCGTGCCGCCGCCAGTATAAGTATTAATCCCGCTTAATGTGACCTGACCAACGTCCGTTATACCGTTTATACTGCCATTTATAGTCAGAGGCCCGGAACCAGTAATGACAGTGGGAATGGTGAAAACAGCAGAAGCAGTTATAGAGCCTATAGATCCGCCGCTGCCAAGGGTAATGCCTTGGTTTGCAGTAAGCGATATGCTCGTCGAGCCGTTGAGGCGAATTTCCGCCCCATTTTGAATCTGGATCGCGGTAGCGCTGAAGGATCCCGGGACGCCGAACATACTATTGGCCCCCGCTGTGCTGCTCTGCCCGGCGGTGAAGACTCCACCGCTTACAATAAGCCCGCCCGAATATGAGTTTGCCGCGGTACAGCGAATTTCACCAGGACCCGTCTTGGTCAGGCTGCCGGTCCCGGAAACCGCGTGTCCTAGAATTAATATCTGGGCGGAGGTTGGAGTGTAAAAAACGCCGCCCCCAGTGCCAAGTGAGAAAGTGTAGCTTTGCGAGAACGAATTTCCCACGCCGGTGTCATCACACCTATAGGTTGACCCGCCGGACATGTCAACGGTGCCGGTGCCTGAGCCGATGTCCTCGGAATTGAGCACTTCCAGTGTGCCAGCGGTGATAGTTATGGGAGAGGCGCTACTAATGCCTGTGTTGTTTAAGTATAATGTACCCGCCCCTTGTTTGTTGTAACCCACACCAGCGAGGATGCAGCTAATGGTTTCGGTGCCGCTGCTGGGAACAGTGATAATCGCCGTGCCGGCCAAGGTAAGGGTGGAAGATCCGCCTACCGTGTAACCAATCGTAGTGAACGTGATCCCGTTTGCGGTCACGGCGGTGTTCACCGTCGCAGTCCCAGCCGTTCCTGCAAAGTTCGCAATATTGCCGTTGGCCCAGATAGAATCCGAACCGCCGCTGACCCACCAGACGGTGTTGCCAGCAGTAGTATTCCAATTTCCGCTACCACCGTTTCCAGGACTGGCGTGTATGGGGCTGGTGGCATCCCAATAAGCTTGGGATAGGGCTAATGCGGAAGTTGGGCCAGCAAACAAGCCTGCCAAAAGCAAAGACCAGACAATTAGAATACAGACTTTCATAAAGTGAAGGGGACGACGGGACAACGGCAGTAGACCGGAAAGCCCAGATGCGAACCAACGGCGCGAAACCGTGGTATTTCCCCCATTGCCATTCCATACTTGAATCGCCCCCATCATGGACGATGTGGTCAATCCAAGAAAGGCGATGGCGCCCCAGAGGGCGGCGACGGATGATTTGATGATTTTTTTATTCATATAAATTTGATGATTAGTTGGTTTTTGACAGCGTGTTAATGAAAATTTTAGCTGAAAATAGGTTAGGAGCCTTTCGTGATATTGTTCAATTTCATGGCGTCTTGGCGCGGGTTGTTGTTGGGACGGACACAAAAGCCAACGCCAAGGCCAGACTTCCAGCCAGCCAGCCGAATTGCGTGGATTTTACAGATCTTATAGTTAGGGCCATTTCAAGTTTCCCAGATATTTCCCGGTAATTTATTTTGGTATACCATTTATGTTCCAATGGTGCAAGAAAAATCTTCAAAAAGCATTTTGAGGGGGTTTTAGAGGTAAACCGCCCGAAGCAGGGCTGACGAGTTAGTATACAATTGTTAAAAAGATCAAAATAAAAGTGAGTTTGACACCCAAATCAGCCCAAAGTACTTTGGCGTCAACCGTTCTCATTGATGACAACTTTGAAAATAATTCCAGTCCGGTGTCCTAATAATGGCCGCTGGTTCGTCATACTAATGGACGGAAACCTGTTGAGACAGATGATGAACCCGAATGAAAGGCAAAATAAAAAATATGAGCACGAAGCGCCGCAAACCAATTCCTCCAATCGTTTCACCGGGCGAGTGGGAAGCCGCCCGAAAAAAGATACTCGCGAAAGAGAAAGCAATGACCCGCGCTCTCGACGCGCTTTCCGCCGAGCGCCGCCGGTTGCCGATGGTCCTGATCGACAAGGAATATGTTTTCGACGGCCCCAATGGCAAAGTGAGCCTGCTCGATTTGTTCGAGGGGCGCCGCCAGCTTATCCTTTACCATTTCATGTTCTCCCCGAAAGTTTCAGGCTGGCCGGCGGCAGGGTGTCCCGGCTGCTCGCTGGTCATCGACCAGATCGGCCACCTGGCTCACCTTCATGCCCGAAATACGTCGTTTGTTGCGGTCTCAATTGCGCCTTTGGCGAACATTCAGAAATATAAGAAACGCATGGGCTGGACTATTCCGTGGGTTTCATCGTTTGGAACCGATTTCAACAAGGATTTCGGACGCACAACGGATAAAGGGGAAACATTCGGCCTTAGTGTTTTCTTTCGCGACGGCAAAAGCATTTACCGTTCTTACTTCACGCGTGATCGAGGCATTGAGGCGATTGGCACCGTCTGGTCGTTGCTTGACGTGACACCGTTGGGCCGGCAGGAATCCTGGGAGGACTCGCCTGCGGGGTGGCCGCAAACCCCGCCCTTTGAGTGGTGGGAGCGTCATGACGAGTATCCAAAATAAAGACCGGTTGGTCCGTGACCGGTGGCTTGTTGGAGCGACCCTCGCAGCGGTGATTGCCCTATGCTGGGGTTGGATCGCGCCGATGGCCTTGGACATGTACGGCCCGATGACGGGTTGCTCCGCCTGGATGATGACACGAACCTGGGACTTCTCCCACCAGGCGCTGCTCTTCGCGATGTGGGCCGTGATGATGATTGGAATGATGCTGCCGTCGGTCGCGCCCGCCGTCTTTCTTTACGCTTCCGTTGTGCGGAGGAACACGGCAAGCGAACGCGTTCTGGCCCGTGTGTTTGCCTTCGCGGCAGGATACCTGGTCGTATGGACAACATTTAGTTTGATTGCAACGGCTTTGCAGTTGGGACTGACAAAAGCGTTGCTACTCTCACCGATGATGGAATTGCGCAACCGCTGGTTCGGTGGCGGGCTTGTGCTCATGGCGGGCGCGTACCAGTTCACCCCGTGGAAACGGAAGTGCCTGGAATGTTGCCGATGCCCGGTGGATCATACTGGCGCGTTCCAGAGTGGCCTGCGCAATGGCCTATCCTGTCTCGGCTGTTGTTGGGCGTTGATGTTGCTTCTCTTCGTCGGTGGAGTGATGAATTTGTGGTGGCTCTCCGTGCTCACGATTTTTGTGGTGCTGGAGAAACTAACAGCCCATTGGAGCCAAGGCACCCGTCTCTCCGGAGTGTTGCTCGTCGTCGCGGGAATTTGCATTCTACGCCATGGAATGATGGCCTAAAATGCCAGCCTGGCCAAAGGATTGAACCTCTGCCCAATGCCGCTTTACCGGTTCTTTTCGATCTCAGAATAGAGAACTCTGTTCCGATGCCAGCACTTGCGATCGATTAAGATCAATGGAGCATAGGACGCCCCTAACCAATTAAAGTCAATCGAGGTAAGGACCGTCCCTTTTGGTTGCCACAACACAATATCTCTTATACTTTTCTTGACGGGGGGTGTGGTGCTTTGTGATTGCCCCGAATTTTATATTCTCGGTTCGATATTTTCTGGTTTTTCAGTTTGGGCTGGAACCGGGCGGCTACGTTTCTGGTCAGCTATCTGCTTTGGCCTTTGCTTAATTGCCGGCATAATCCAGATAATTGATGCCTGGCATGGCGGCTGAAACTATACCACTACCCCAGCTTGGCAGACATCTCCTTTTTGAGTAAGGGCCCTTAACTGAGAAGCAATCTATTAATTGTTCTGGCTGGTTTTTTTGCCGACGAATCCGCGTTTGCGCCGCCATCGGGTGTCGAGCCGGGTTGGCTAATCGCCGCCAAGATGCGTCCGCGTCAAATGCCAAAATCATTCGTAATTAGGAGGTGAACAATTCCCCGCAGCTCTGGGTGCCTTTAAACTTAACGGCCAGCCCACTTGACAAATGCATCAATTTTGATACACTATTCTGCAGATGAAATCGGAAAGGCCGATTGCGGTGGTGTTCTTTGAAACGGAAGCCGGCAATGAGCCGGTTCGCCAATGGTTGCAAGACCTGCCGAAGGAAGAACGCAAAACCATCGGCACGGACATTTTAACCGTTCAATATGCGTGGCCAGTTGGGAAACCCTTGGTGGACAATTTGGGCGACGGGCTTTGGGAGGTTCGGTCACGGCTCCCAAATCGGATCGCCCGAACGTTGTTCATCCTGGCCGATGGTGAGATTGTTCTATTGCATGGTTTCATCAAGAAAGATCGCAAAACGCCGAAGACCGAACTGGATTTGGCAAAGAAACGCATGAAACAATATTTGCAAAGCAATGAATAAGAAACCACATCGTGGGACGAATTTCCGGAGGTATCTTCAAGATGACGGAATTCTGGAAGAAGTCGAAGCCCGCGCCTTGAAACACGCCCTGGCGCTGCAACTGGGCAAATTGATCGAGCAAAAGGCGATTTCGAAAACGGAAATGGCCGCGCGCATGAAAACGAGCCGCGCTGCTGTGGACCGGTTGCTGGACGATTCCAACACCTCTGTCACGCTCACAACCTTGGGCAAGGCCGCCCGCGCCCTAGGCCGAAAACTCAAGATCGAAATAGTACCCGTCTAAGGTGGGTTGCGCCGTAAAGAACCTTATGCCCGGTGATGCCGACGCGACGGATGCCACGCCCACTTTTAGCCAGATGATCCGAAACTTTAGCTCTTTGCCAGGGGTTTTATACTGAGCGGGTGTTAACTTTATAGTGCAAAGTAATTTGATCGTCCGTGGCCGTCGCAGGCAAAACGGCTTTTTTCACGGAATTAATTTTCATTGGAAAATACCCAATAAAATAGTTTGAACGAATTTTGACCTGGCATCGTCACATACTTTGTAATACAAAGTAACTGTCGATGGTCAATGCCATGAAACTGAAATTTTTATGAATAACGCCAAATGGATCTCTTATTTTACGCGCAATCGCGCGCATCGCCTTGAACCGGACTGGTCATCGCCGATGACTGTCCCGCCGGACGTGCTGCCTCCACTTCTTAAATCTATCGAACAGTTTCGCCTGGGGGATGGCGGCGGCCCCGCCTCGTTGATCGCTTATGATGCGCACCGATTCAGGAATCGCAGCGAGGAAATGCGCACCATCGTGGACCTGTGGTTTGGGGAGGAGGCGGAGCACGCGCGATTGTTGGGCTGCGCCGTGAAGCGATTTAACGGGCGATACATCACATCGCACTGGAGTTTTACGGCGTTTTGTTTCTGCCGGCGCATCTTCGGCGTCCGATTTGAGTTGCAGGTCTTGTTGCTGACGGAGTTGGTCAGCACGGCTTATTATCGCCTGCTGCGAAATCACTCGCCGGATGCTGCGCTGACGGCCATGTGCGAACTCATTTTGCGCGACGAGGCTGGGCATGTTGCCTTTCATCGGGATCGGCTGGCAGATAGGGACGGCGCGGCGAAGGGGCTGCGTGGCCTGTTGTGGCAGGCGCAATTTCGGCTGTTTGGATACGCGGCGGCAACAATGCTCTGGGTGAACCATCGACCGGGTCTGACCGCCATCGGCGGTTCCGGCTTGGAATATTTCATGGAAGTGCGGCGGCAATTGCAACGTTTCATCTTTTCGTTGCGGCGCGCCGCCGCGCCGGTCCGCGTCCAAGCCCAATGGGCCGCCGGCGCCATTTGATGAATTTCCCTGGAACAACCACCATCCTTAAGGGCTTTGAAAATCCTATGAAACACGCAAAACGAATTCTGACCGGCTCGGTTGCGTTGGTTCTTGCCGCCGCCATATGGTTGCCGTGCCTCCATCTATTTTTTTCAAGGCCGGCTTCGGCGTTTTACGCGAAGGAGGGACTCTCGCCCAAGGCCCGCGAATTAGGGGCGCGGCAAATGCAAATTTGGACTGATCCACAGTTGCGGGAAAAGGAACTGGACCGAATGCGCGCCAGCAATGCCGAATGGGATTTTATGGCGCGAAGCTATTTGGTCTGGGCGCTGGCCAACATGGGTTTGCGCGATCCGTCCTCCAAACCGGTTTGTCTCCAAACCATGGACCGGATCATCGATGAAACGCTGCACTTGGAACACGAGAAGGGCATGTACTTCTTCCTCATGCCGTACGCCAAGGCACGTCCCTATTTGGTGCAACCGGCGCGCAGTCTTTTTCTCGACGGTGAAATTGCCCTGATGCTGGCTTCGCGCCGCGTCCTCGAAGATAAGCCGGAATATAAAGCCGCGCTAACAGAACGCGTGAATTTGATGGTCAACGGTCTGCGCCACAATCCGCACATGGCCCTGGAAAGTTACCCCGACGAATGCTGGACGTTCGACCACGTGGTCGCGCTGACGGCAATCAGAATGTCTGATTATTTGGACGGCAGCGACCACACCATTCTCATCCGCGATTGGGTCGCAATGGCCCGGAAGAAACTGGTGCATCCCGAATCCGGCTTGCTGGTGTCGAGTTACGAAACAGATGGCACGCCTATGATCGGCCCCGAAGGTTCGAGTCTTTGGATGGTGGCTTATTGCCTGCAACTGGTGGACGAGGATTTTGCCCGGGATCAATACGAACGGGCGCGGCACGAATTGGGCGGGAGCGCATTGGGATTCAGTTACGCGCGGGAGTGGCCGGATTCCTGGAAAGGCCCGGCGGACATCGATTCGGGACCGATCATCCCCGTCCTGGACATCAGCACCGGTTCCAGTGGGATGGCGTTCATTGGCGCGACTGCATTTGGGGATGATGCGTTTCTGGCTTCACTGAATGCGATGCTTGACTTTGCGGGTTTTCCGTCGCGGAAAAACGGCGCACTCAAATATTGTGCGAGCAATCAGGTGGGTGACGCCGTCCTTTTTTACGCGGCCACCCTGGGGCCAGTCTGGCAAAAAGTGAAAGAGGGCCGAAAACTATGAAAATGAATGTGTGGCAGCAATTGGTGAGATGCTGGCGCGCGGATGCTTTTTCGCCGCGGGGTTTTCTCCTGCGCGCATTGGTCATCGCCGGTGCATTTCTCGCGGTTCACCTGGCCGGGCTGCGTGACTACACCAGCGTGTTAAACGGGACGATCGGGCCGGCGGCAGATTGGAGAACATCCAGTTTTTTAGGGATTGCTTACCTCGTTATTTATCTGGCGTTTGTCATCGTTGCGCCCGTGCTCGTTTTGGCCGCGGGGATTCTGACTGTTTGGCAACGCTGGCAAAATCGGAAATTATAATTACGGTTCCCAGACCGCCCGCCAAAATTGGGTGTGTACGCCGGGGATCGGCGTGTTGGTTATGTTGACAGACGATGCGGCCAGAAAATTGGTCGATACCGGGGTCCAAGTGTTTAAGTTGGTGGAGGTTTGCAGCACGTAAGGCGTCCCGGATTGTCCGATCAGTTGCAACACAAACTTGCCGGACACGGGCTGCGACGACGGCACTTTCAGCGTAGGCGCAACGGGCGCAAACACAAAAACAGTCAGGGAATACGGCGCGAAAGTATAATCGAAATTTGTGGTCGCGGCGGAGTAACTGGTCTGGGCAATGTCGCACGAGCCTGTTCCTGTTTTGGCGGCATTATCCTGGGGCATGCCATAGGAATAAATGGATGCCGTTGGGCTTGGCACAAAACTGCCCAGGGCAATTTGCGCGGTGAAACTCGATGCGGAATCTTTGTTGATCACCAGTAGAGTCAGCGCCCCGTTCGTGCGCCGGACGGCATAGGCGGAAAGGAGGCTGTAATCGCTGGTGGCCGCGAGAATGGTATCGCCGCCGCGCACGACGTGTTGCATGAGCTTCGCGCTGAAAAATGCCGGATAACGGTCGGGCAAGTCCGAGGCCTGGCCGTTCATGACGCCGAGGTCGCCGTACATCCGCCATCCATAGAGCGACGGATCCAGGTCCCCGTCGGTTTCCTCGCCATTGCGGAGATCCCACCATAGGTATGAATTAAACTCCGTCTGCATCAACTGGCCGAGGCTGTCCGCATAATAAATGGCGTTGACCAGGCTGACGGATTGTTTTCCCGGCGGGCCGGAGTCGCTGTTGTTTTCCGTGCAGAGCAACTCAATATTAGTGCCAGCGGATCCGAAGTAATCCGCGATCATCATCCGCAAATTGGCGGCATCGCCCGTCCAATTGCCCGTCTCTTGCAATAGAAACGGATCACTGTCGCTCCCAGATTGCGGATACCAATGATAGATGGCGAAATCAGGCGTCACGCCGAGACTTCTGAGAGTGCTCATCAACACCGGCGTCCAGCCGTAGTGGACCTGGCCGGTGGCCATGTTGGTCGCCGGGTGGCTGTCATAATCGTTGGAATCGGTGTCCTCTCCCGTGGTGACCACCACGCCGACCTTGATGTTTGGGTCGGCCGCTTTCATTTGCTGGATATAAGCCTGGGCGCGAGTGGCATAGGTGTAGGGATCGTTCGGGTAGGTGTTGGTATCGGTTTCCCAGGTTCCATAAAGTTCGTTGCCGATTTCCCAATACTTGAAACCGTAATTATTGGTGACATTGGAATATTTTACCCAGGCGGCGGCTTCGGCCGGCGTGCCCGTCCCGTAATTGGCCGTGATGATGGCTTGCGCGCCAATATTGGTTGCGACGTGGGCGAAATCGTCAAAGGAGGTTACCCATGCAAAGTTATCGCCAACCGATATATCGGTTGCCCAATTATAAATATCCGATTCTGATCCGCCGGGAAAGCGCAAGGTCGTTAAGGCGGATTCGTTCAGTTGGGAAATAGTTTCCGCGGTATCAAAAGCGCCGTCCCAAACGGCGGTATTGATTCCAAACCAACGGGCATCGGCGGTGCGAATGGATTGCGCGGCGTTGATGGCAATATGCGTCAGAGACGGCGCTGGAACAGGCTCCAGTTGGATTGCATCCACATAAAAGGCGGGGGCTGTGCCGCCTTCGTTTAACTGAAACCAAAACCCATTGCAGTTGGTCAAGTTGGCCACACCGAGCGTGGAAAGCGGGATGGTATATTGCTGCCAGATGTTTTTTGGCAAAGCGGGCAAGAGGTAGCTGCCCAGGCCAACACCGTTCCCGTTCTGCACCTGGACCCCCTGCACCAGCACCACCTGACCGCCGCCAGACCCGCCGTTGATCCAAAAGCTTACATTCGTGTAGGGGGCGGTGTTAAAGTCCGGATGATAGACCCAAAGCGCCGAATAATCGGAGGCATTGACGCTTATGGAATAGCTGCTACCGGAATAAACCGGGGAAGTGTTGGCGAAATTGACCGTGGCCCAGCTATAGTCGCCTTCGAATCCATTGACGAGATTGTTGGTGTAGATCGGGACATTTGCCTGGGCTTGTGCGTGTTGTGTCATGGCCAATAAAGCCGCCACTGTAAACGCGAGGAGGCTTACAAAACGCCAGTAAACACGTGATGATACCATAGATTGACTATCATACACCACCTTTACTGGCGCAACCCCCTCTCGGCCGATGTGCATGGGGTCAACACCCCATGGAAAACGACTCGCCCCGTCGCGTAATATGTAATATCCTCTCTGGATGGATAATATTGTTGCCTGTCAAACATGCGGGTTGGTGCAACAGGTGGACGAAGTGCCAAAAAATTCGGTGGCAAAATGCGCGCGCTGTAATTTCAAGCTTTTTCACCGGCTGGCCAACAGCCGCACGCGCACCCTGGTGTTTTCCCTGGCCGCGCTGATTCTTTATTTCCCGGCGAACCTTTATCCCATCATCACGGCGGATTATCAGGGGCAACATACCAAGACGACCGTCTATCAAGGCATCAAAGCCCTCTATGAACACAAACAATACTTCATCAGCGGGCTTGTCTTTTGCACCAGCATTTTTACACCCGCGCTGAAAATCATCGGGCTTTTATTCATCACGCTCACGCTCGGCTCGACGCGTTCGAAGAAAGCGCGCGCCTGGATTTACAAAATCATCCGCGTGATTGATCCGTGGAACATGCTTGAAGTTTTTTTGCTCGCCATTGGCGTTGCGCTGGTTGAATTGGGCCAGGTTGCCACCGTCCATCCCGGCCGCGGTGTGTTCTCATTCGCGGCCGTCGTGGTCCTGACCTTGCTGGCCACGCTCAGTTTTGATCCACGATTGCTGTGGGATTCTCCAGAGGAGAACAAACACCATGAGTGAAAAGACAGGCGCATTGCCGAAAGCGAAGATTGAAAAAACCAGTCTTACGTGGTTTCTGTGGCTGGTTCCCATTGCCGCGGCCGGTTTGTGCGGCTGGTTTGTTGTCCGCGATGTGCTTTTGCAAGGTCCGGGGATCACGATTTATTTTCAGAATATTGAAGGATTACAGGAACAGAATTCTTTCCTGCAATATCGCGGCGCCGTGGTTGGCCAGGTGACAGGCCTGAAACTCACCCCGGACAAACAACAGGTCGCCGTCCAGGTCCGGCTCAGCCGTCCGGGGGCGGACCTCGCGCGGCAAGGCTCGATTTTTTGGATCGTGCGGCCCGAACTCAAGCTCGGTTCCATTAGCGGGCTGCGCACAATCGTGACTGGAGATTATATTTCCGTCCAACCCGGCGATGGGCCGCCCACCAATGCATTTATCGGCATGGATTCGAGGCCGGTTGAACATCAGGGGGCGCTGGAAATCACTTTGCTCGCGCCGCAACTGGGTTCGTTGCAGGAGAAATCGCCAATTTTTTATCGCGGCATTCAAGTGGGCGAGGTCCTGCAATGCCGCCTGGGCGGGGATGCGCGCAAAATAATAATTGACTCATTCATTCGGAGCAACTACGCGCTTCTCGTGCGGACGAATTCAAAATTCTGGAACGCCGGTGGAGTAAATGTTCATATTGGCCTTTTCAGCGGCGTGGAATTCGGCGCCGAATCCGCGCAAACCCTTCTCAGCGGCGGGATTGAATTCGCCACGCCGCCCGATTTTCAGGACGCCGCAACGAACGGAAGTGTTTTTGTCTTGAACGAGAAAGTGGACGACGCCTGGAAAAAATGGGCGCCGACCATTGCGCTTCCCACTCCGCCGCCGCCGATTTCAGAATTGCACCACAAGACCGGAAGTCTGTTTGACATCAAAGCCAGACAATGACGGCTTCAGCCTTGCCGCAAGGTTGAGGGTTATATCACTGGCGCAGCCAGCCGGCCGGCTCACGCGGAGAAGTCACGAAATAATGCCCATTGCTCGCCACCAGGGAAAATTGCCGGCGCGTTTGGCCGAGAATGTTTTGCTGAATGATCTCCAACGAATTTTCGCCCACTCGCGTGACGATTCCAACGTGCCCGTAGGTCGTGTCTGTGAAAACCAATAAATCGTCAGGGCGGGGTTTGGTGATGGAACCGTTGTGATATTGCGCCAGACCTCGACGCAGATTCAGCGCGCCGTCCGGCAGGGATTCGTCGAAGAAATTTTTGGCGTTGCCCATCACGTCGGGCATCCGATGGTTTTTGGCCTGATAGTAAAATCGTTTGACGAACTCCACGCACTGCCATTTCTGGCCGAAGTAATAACCGTCCTTGCTGTAATTTCTCCCGTGACTGCGAAAGAAAAGCAGACCGTTGTTATAAACCGTGACGCCGCGGTAGCTGTCCAACACCCCGCCGACCCTGCTGTCGTTCCAAAGAATCAAAACCCCCAGCAGCGCGCCCCAGGAAAGCAGCGAACCAAGCAGGAATTTGAATCGCGTTCTTTTCATGGCATCTATGGTGCCAGCGCTGGCCACTGTATCCGTCCGTCGCGCAAATGTCAAACACAACGAATAGACATCCCCGGGCCGCGGGTGTATTTTATGGGATGGCATCGTCCACCGTTTGGGAAACAAAAAAGGCAGCCGGATCTTCGCGCGGCGTGACTCGTTACGTCGGGCGGGCGGTTTATCTGTACGCGTTCGATGTCGCCTACGATATGTTGCGGGAGCCGGTGCCTCAACTCTTGGGCCAGACGGTGGCGGAGTTTAGCGTGGACACCAGCAAACGCAGTCCGCGCCATCTCTTTTTCAACCGGCCGCAAATGGTCCGCCTGCCGCCGATGGAGCGCATGGGGCCAAATGGTTCGGTGCGGGTGGAACGCACGTTGAAGTTTTTACCGGTGGGCGCGATCAGTATAACTATTTCCGTCCCGTTCGAGGTGCAGGGCATTGAGGATTTAGTGGCCTACCACGATTTGGATTTTTCCAACGGCGTCCTGAGCCAGGAGGTGCGGCAATTGGCCGAGGAAGCGCGGCGCGAGCTGGCCCGTTATTTTTTGAAACCGGTCGCGCACCTGGCGGAGGAAGAGGCCTACACAGTTTTTTGTATTGACGCACCGTTAAGCGCGGCCGATGGGCAGCCGCTCAGCGCGGAAGACTGGCTGCAACAGCACCGTCGCGAAGTGGCGGCATTGTTGACCCAGGAGCCGGACGTCAATCAACTTTCGCGGCAGGAAGTGGATGAATCGACCGGGCGCTATTTGAGCTATTACGAAAACGACCTGGCCGTGCTGGATTGGGACGCCGCCTTGATCGTGCAGAAACCGGGACAGGTGGACGAAACCCTGTATGTGCTGGAATTAGCGAACTTGCAACTGGCGGAACTGGAAGCCTACGACCGAATACTCGACACCGCCCTGGAGCGGTCCTATCGCGATTTGAACCAGCGTCCGCGCCGCCGGGGCGAAGTGATGCGGGAGTTGCGGGAAATCCGCATTGACCTGGCGCACTTCAGCGACGAACTGTCAAACATCACAAAATTTTTTGGCGACTGGCATTTGGCCCGCATTTACCAAAACATATCCGCCCGTTTTCACCTGGGCGACTGGCATCGGACGATCGATGAGAAGCTTAAGACATTGGACAACCTGTATCAGCTTCTCAGCCAGGACCGGACCAACCGCTGGATGCTGACGCTGGAAGTAACCATTGTCCTGCTGTTCGTGATTGATTTGGTTTTGCTGTTGCTGGGGCTGAAGGGCCATTAAAACAAATGCCCTGCGGTTGAGTTTCCTCGCCCGCAGGGCTTCTTATTTGCCTACTCTTAACCGCGCTCAGGCCCCAACAGCTTGAGGCGTCTTGTTACTTTTCTTGGGCGCGGTTTCGCCCGTCCGGCAAATATCCTCGGCGCCGGCATTTTTAAAGATGGTCTCCGCCGCCTTGATCTCATCCGCATCTTCCGTATGGACCGAAAGCAGAATGTTTCCCGCTTTAATTTTGCCTTCGTAGCGCTTGGCTTCCAGTTCGGGAATTCCCAAGCCGATCAAACCACCGGCAATGCCGCCGACCGTGGCGCCAACGGCAGCGCCGCTTAAAGCGGCGAGAATCGGACCCGCCGCGATAAATGGCCCAACTCCCGGAATGGCGAGGGCGCCAATGCCCGCAAGCCAGCCGAGAGCGCCGCCCACCACGCCGCCGGTGCCGGCGCCAGTAGCAATGCCCTCGGGGGCTTTGGTGTGCTTTTCATGCGCAAAATCCCGGGTGGTTTCCGTGTCCGGAAACAACACCGAAATATCGTTGTTGGAGAAGTTCGCGGCTTTCAGGCGATCCACGATCAGATCGGCCTGACTGCGGCTAGTTGCGATACAGAATACAGATTTCGTTGACATAAGTTTCCTTTTATTTGCTTTTGTTGTTTTGTTTAGCTGTTACTGGCTGACGACTGCTCGACTTGAAGTTGATTATCCACATTCGCGGGAGTTACCACTTTGGCGGCGATGTCGCCAATCCGCCGTTTTTCCTCCTGAGTCTTTACCGGTCCCCTTAGCGTGACCCGGCCATTGACCGTTATAACTTTCACGTTGCGGGCGTCCACGGAGAAACCGTCGGCAGCTTCGATTTGTTTGCGAATTTCGCGAGTCGTCTCAACATCGGCGGCAGAAGTGCCTTGGCTCAAAGGAGTGAGCGCTGAGTCGTTGCGGTCGCGAACATTTTGCGCGGTGTTATCCGGAGCGTTCGCGTCGAAATACGGCTGCACATTATAAGAGTGATAGACCATTCCGATCTGCTCGGGATTCTCGGCATTGGCCCAATCGGATGACTTGAAATGCGGGGCGTTGGCAAGGGCTTCCTTGGTGGTGTCCAGGGTAAGCGCATCCGGCTGAGTGCCGGCGTGAAATGATTGAGGGGGAACGGCGCTCAATTCATCGCCCAAGCCAAGAAAACCGCCCGAGGCAACGATGACCTCAACAACGCGGCCCGCCGGCAAATCCACCATCATATTGTCCACCTTCCCAATTTTCTCGTCCTGCATGTTGCGAACGGAACTCCCCATTAACTTGCTCGCCCGTTGCACTTCACCGAGGGAGCATTCCCTTGCATTGGCTTGCGCAATGTCGGGTTGCGCAGTGTTTGGTCGGGCGGTGTTTTGCTGTACTTCAGCAGGGTGCGTAGGCGGTGTGGTCGTGTCCGTTCGAACCTGCCCGTTCGGGATAGCCTGCTCAGTGGAAGTAAAATACGGTTGAGCGCCATAATACTTGTAAACCTCGACGACATTGGGTTGCCGCACGGTCGAGTCCCATTCTGACATCTTAAAGGAGGGAGCTTCTTTGAATCGTGCCTGGTCCACATTGAGGACGAGGGATTTTTGAGCCGCGTCGCAGGTGAACTGGCCGGGAGGGACCGCCCGCAATTGCTCGTCCACTCCCAACACGCCGCCGGTGGAGACGATGACTTCCACAATATGCCCGTTGTGCAGGTCCACCGCGAGGTCTTCGACTTTGCCAAGTTTCTGGTCTTGGGAATCCCGGATTTCTTTTCCAATGATTTTATTGGCCTTTTCCAGTTTGCCTAAACGATATTGACCGTAGGGGCGCCCATCGCGGTTAAGCGAATGATCATCGCTAGCCGTCGTGGCTGTTGTCGGTTGCGCCAATGCCTGCAGGGTTCCGCATACGGCAGCAATGGCGACGCTTGATAATACGAATTTAATTTTCATGATATTTAGTCCTCTTTTTTTAATGCGTTACTTGGTAGCGCCGGAGCGCCGCCATAACTCCTAATACACGAGTTTCTCTTAGCTCGTTTAGTGCCATCGATTGGGATTGGCGGTCACAATTGAACTAGGTGAATGACAGTCAGTTAGAACTTTGGGCCAAAACGGTGAGATTAAATGTTTCGCCGCAAAATGCTAAAAAAAGGCGTGGCCTATCGCAATTTGCAGGCGGAAGGGCCGGACCCGCCGAAGGGGAACCCCGGCGCCTTCGACTACCACGAGACTTTCACGTCGCGCGCGCCTTGATGTTGCACATGCACCGCAACACCGCCAGCGGATAGCTGGCGGATGGTGTATCCGTTCGCCTTGAGAACGTCCACGCGAAGGAGATCGTTCCCGCCGGCCTGGACGTGGGCCGGGGCGCTATTGAGCCGCAGGACTTCGGTGGCGTCGGAGTCAAACGTCTCGTAAGCGATAGTCTGGTTCTCGTATTTCACTTTCTTGACCACGGAAGACGAGCGCAACAGATGATTTTGCCCGAGCGGCGCGAATTCAGGAATGGCACCCATCGCCCAGAGGTAATGGCGCAGGTGATCTCCGTAACCGTCGTCGAACCAGTAAGAGTCCGCATAATCCAAACCGCAGCAGGCGATTTTGCCTTCGTCATCGGTGAAATAGGTCGAGTAATTTAGAGAACGGAAAGCATCTTCGCGCGCCTGGGCGTCGCCGGTTTTTTCATAATACATGGCGTTAATCGCGGCCCAGCGCGAGGTGTCGCTGGCCAGACCCGCGCGGGAGCAGCAACCGCAGAAATCGGGAGGCGGTCCTTGCTCGTCAATTGCCCACGCGCCGAAATAGGGGCCGCGGCCAAGTTTTTGACGCACCCAATCAATCAGGTGGCCGACATCGCCCGTCCAGTGGGAATCCACTGCGTTTGGGTTAGGTGATGAAAGGACATAATACGCGGTCATCGTGGGGCAGGCTTGATTGACGTTTGCCGTGTCCTTAACGACGTCTTCGAAATAGCCGCTCCAATGATTGTTGCGCATGGGATATCGCAGGATCCAACCCCACGCGACCTTGCGCGCTTTGGCGTAGGCTTCCACTTGCCCTTGGTTCAAACGGAGGAGTTCGGAAAAAAGGCGCACCGGCGCAACAATCATGCCCCCATACTCCTCGCCATTGATCACCGCTCCATCTTTGGCATTCAAACGGAACGGCCAAGGCGTGTGCGTCTCGTCGCCGGGCCGGATGTGCGAGGCCAAAGCATCCGCGCAATTAACGGCAGCCATGAGATATTTTTCCTCACCCGTCAATTCGTAGAAAAGGCAATAGCCGATGCCCAATTCGCCGACTTTGTCCGTTTCGATGCCGCCGTAGAAATTCTTCGGCATGCCGCGGATGTTGCGGCCGTATTCGGGATCGTTCTTGTCATTCGTCGCGAAGGGCACGTTCGGCCAATTCCAATCGGCGGGAGTCGTTCCATGCGCCAGTTGATGATCGAGCATTGAGCGGACGACCCCGATGGCTTCCTCATCGCCGGAATACGGATACCAGGCGACGAGCGAGTCAACGAATTGGCCGAACGTGCTGGCAGGGTTTCCCTGCCAGTTGACGCCTTGGAGGGTTTTGGCATCGAATACGGCGTTGATCAGGTAAATCTTCAGCCCGGTTTTTGGGTCATTGGGTATTTTGTGTTCGAGAAAATCCCAACCCAGATGCAGGACCTTGTCATAGCCGAGATTCTTCTCCGGATGATACCAGGCGAGCAGCTTATTTTGTGAATCCAGAGCCGCTTCGTGCCATGGAAGTTCGGAGTTGACGTAATTACCAGTGGCAAGGGCGAGAAAAGGAAGAGAAAGCGCCAATAGACATGGTCCGGCGGTCACGAGCAAAGTGCGCATCATATTGCCAATCGTATTTTTCGGGCTGCGCATTGCCAGCAAAAAATTAACAGCAAAAAGAAAACGCAACTGCAACCTCCGGCCCCCCGGCTTGGGACAGAATGCAGTCGGTACCGAACCCGGCTCGGAATGATTCGTTTCTCCTTCGACAGACTATGGATTCAGGAGTATGATTAAAATCATATTGGCACCCATGAAAACAACCTTCCTCTTTCTGCTTCTTGCCGGTGTTTTCCAGCAAATATTCGCCTTGCCCAGCTATGAGCCTTTCATGAATGCGACCGCGGCTGGTGGAACGACATACTCGAACGGCGCCACGCTCTATCATCAAACCAATGCCATGGGTGATTGGTGGGCGCATTGGAACGGCGGCAGCACGACACAATTCATCCCCTGCACGAACATTGGGCTGGCCTACAGCGGGTTTCCCGCGGCCTTTTTAACGCCGCCGGCGACCAATGGCACGTATGTCCCGGGAAATGACGATCATGCGGGCGGAACTTCCGGGCAGCAACCCGCTTACATCTTTTCAAAAATCATCAAGGCCGACCCGAACAATCTGGTCGTGAACGCGATTTATGCTTCGTTTTTGATGCAGGTTCCGACCTTGGGCGAGATGGTCAGTGGGAACGCAACTTATTTCGCGGGCTTCGCGACCAACGACGCCACCAGCGACAATCTCGGCATCAACTTGCCCAATAGTGCGATGAAGATTTTTCTCAAGGGCAATTCGAGCACCGCAGGATCATCCACCGCCTGGTCCATTGGCGTGGCCAACAACAGTGGCTCGGGCTCGGCAGCCTGGGACGGCGGAGGCCACACAGGGTCCCAAGTCGTCTTCGTGGTGGTGGATTATGAGTTTGGAATCAATGGCAACTCAGACTACGCCCGATTATGGGTCAATCCAACCGCTGCCAGCTTTGGGGCTTCGACGCCACCGACACCCACCGCCAGCACAGCGGGAATTATTGGGAACAACCGAATCGCCCAGGCGGCGGATTTCTTTTTGCAAGACCGCACCTCGACTTCGCTTTGGGGCAGTTTGCGGATGGCTGATTTTCGCGCTGGCACAACTTGGAGCTACGTGACGGGCGGACCGGAAGTGACCGTTGCGCCCTCCAATATTTCCAGCTCCCCATCGGTACCGGTGACACTGAGCGTGGCCGTCTTGTCGGGATCGACGAATGATGCCTTGTTTTATCAATGGAGCAAAAATGGATCGGCCCTCTCCGACGGCGGAAACGTGACCGGCTCCGCCACGCCGCTGCTAACTCTGTTGAGTGTGTCATTGAGCGATTCAGCCACATATTCCGTTTTGGTTACTAATGCGCTTGGCGGCACGACCAGTTTTGCGACGCTGACCGTCCTGGATCCCTACATCAATCGCCAGCCGCCGGCGGCGCTCAATATTCCGACGGGGAACACGGCCCTTTTCTCCACCACGGAGAGCGGCACTGCGCCATTCACTTATCAATGGTACAAAAACGGCGCCGGCCTGGGCAATGGAATGACTCCTTGGTCGTCCATTATCAGCGGTGTCGCCACGTCGAATCTCACCATCAGCAGCGCTGCGCCATCTGATTCAGGAACGTACACATTGGTGGTCACGAATGCCGTCAAGAGCACCACCGTGAGCAGCAACTCTGTCCTGATCGTCAGCGATCCCATTGTCATCAACCAGGTGCCGAATATAGCGACGAACTATTTGGGAACCGCAGCCTTTCCTGTCGCGCCGGGCGGCACACCTCCCTTTTCCTATCAATGGCAATTAAATGGCAAAAGCCTTTCGGATGGACCTGCCCCCTCCGGTTCCGGTGCGACGGTTTCCGGCTCCCACACCACCAATCTGGTCGTGAGCGGCGTGGCTTATCCGGACGGCGGCAGTTACGCCATTGTGGTCACAAATGGAGCGGGCAAAATATTCATCAGTCCGCCCGGGACGTTGACGGTGGCCGACCCTTACATCATCACATCGCCGGTCAGTCAAACCGATCTTGGGTATGCCACGACAGTTTTTTCCGTCGCGGCGGGCGGTTCCGGGAGCGTGACCTATCGGTGGTCCTTCAACGGGACGGCCTTGAGCGATGGCGGAAATATCATCGGTTCCGCGGCGCCGAACCTGAGCATCGCCAACCTCAGTGTAAACGACGACGGCACGTATTCGGTGGTGGTCTCGGGCGCGGGACCATCCGTGCAAAGCCAGGCGACCCTGGCCGTGACGCCGGTTTATGCCGTTTACCCGAGTTTGCCGCTCATTACGAATTTTCAAGGATGGGGCTGTTCTCTTTGCTGGTGGGCCAATGTCATTGGCGGGTGGACCAATCGCGATTATTACGCCGACCTGGCTTTCAATACGCTGAAATTCAACGTCGTCCGCTACAACATCGGCGGCGGACAGAACCCAAATGTCAATAATACGGAAGTTTACTATGCGAACATGCCGGGGTTTTCGACCGGCCCCGGCCAGTGGAATTGGAATGCCGATACCAATCAAAGATGGATGCTCCAGGCCGCCTGGCTCGCGGGGTCCAGCACGTCGAAGCCTTTGTCAATTCGCCGCCTTACTGGATGCTTTACACGCAGAATGTCACCGGTGTGGCTGGATCCAATAATCTCGAAACCAATTACGAAACAACCTTTGCCAGCTATATCGCAACCGTGTTGACCAACCTGATCGCGCAGGACGGCGACCATTTTGATTACGTGACCCCCCTCAACGAACCGCAGACCGCCGGCGGCGTGGGCAGTTATCAGGAGGGCAATCACATAAGCACAGATCAACAGGCGCGGATCTGCAATGATTTGCGCATCGCGCTAAACCAGGCAGGCTTGACCAACGTCGGCGTGGCCGAATCGGAGGACACCAGCGAATCCGACGAGTTGATTTCATTGGATGGATACAATTCCTACGGTTATACCCCGCCACCTCTCACCAACGTCGGCTTGGTAGCGGTCCATACTTACGGCAATACCGATCCCACGGACGTTTATAATTTATCGGTCGAAATGCAGACGCCTCTTTGGATGACGGAATACGGCAACACCGATACTTCCGGCAGGATATTATCCCGGCGGATTCACGACGATATGACCCAGCTTCGGCCCAACGCGTGGATTTGCTGGCAGTTGGTCAAAGACGACAGCCACAGCAGTTACGGACTAATGTATAACCCGCTGGTCGCCCCAACCAATCCCTCTTTTACGACTTCGTCCACGATTCACGAAAGTTTTTACGTCGTCGGGCAGTTTAGCGAATTCGTCAGCCCTGGCAGCATTATTTTGTCCCTCGGCGATGATTACACCGTCGCCGCCTATAATCCGACCAATCAGAATCTGGTTCTGGTGACAATCAATGACACCACGGCGGCGTTCACCGAGGGTTTCAACCTGACCGCCTTCACGAACCTGCCGCCGCAAGCCGCGGCCAGCCGGACGTCGTTCACGGAAAACATGAATCCGCTGCCCAACGTTGCGGTGAACAACGGCATTCTGGTCAACACCTACCCGGCGGATTCGGTGACAACATTAGTTTTGACAAACGTGTCGGCGCCGCCGCTGGCGGTCCAGAATCTCGGTGGCGGGCGGATGCAGTTGACCTGGGGCTTCGGCATCCTCCAGGTTTCGGCCAATGTCGGCGGCCCGTATCAAAGCGTGGCCAACGCGACGTCGCCCTACATTTTCACCCCGTCTGGCACGCAACAATATTTCATCGCCAATCCCTATCAGCGGGGATTGTAAATGCGAGGCGGGGGATTGCCGTTACTCGGAGGGCGTACTTTTCTGCGGTGGTGCTGGCAACAAGCGGGGCTTTCCACTAAACAAGGCCGTCGCGGCTGATGGAGGATCACAGCTTACCACGCTGTTGCCCAACCAGTGGAACGTCATTTTCAACTTCGGATATTTTCTCCAAAGTCCTTCGACCTCGTGGGAGAAGCCAATCAGCGGATAGGTGATCGTTACCTCGTCGCCGGGGGCAACTTTGTCGAAGCGGACATACGCGCCTGACCATTTGACCGGGACCGACCGGGCGCCGACGAAAGCCCGCACTTCCTCGCGCGGCGCCCAGTGCGGCGGGCGCAGAAAAAAGCGGTCTTTGACCGCGGCCTTCACGGTCAACCGGCCCGCATCCGGGTAGAAGGAAACGACGCGGCCCCACTTCGAGTCGCGTGCCAGGCTCATGTTCACGTAAACCCCGGCCGGACCCAGCTCCGATTTGGGAAGTCGATCAATTACATTTTTCCAGGTGGTATAGATCGCCCTCATGCCTTCCGGGGCGCAACAGCCAAACATTTGAAAGCCCGACACGCCTCCCATCAGTTGGTTCTCGTAATCGTTCAAGCCTGAACCGCCGATGATGCCGCCCTGGAACTTGCGCAGGTCCTGAAGTCCCTTGTCGATCTTTTCCTTGCCGGCGGCCGCGTTGATCCGGCGGTAGTAGGCTTCAAACTCGGGGGTGACGATGAATTGGAGATTGCTAATATAGTTCCGCAGGTAACGTTCCACATAATCGAAGTATTCGGCGTGGCCGCTTCTTCCGATCAGCGCGGCGATGGACAGCATGTCGGAAATGCAACAGGTTTCATTGCAATTGTCGGCCCAGATGGGCGCGGCTGGGAACCATCCGGTGCCGGTGCCTTGGGACAGCATCCAGTCCCATGATCTCTTGGCGAAATCGAGGTAGCGCGCCTGGCCGGTAACGACTCCCAAGTCGGCTATGCCCCACAAAGCGTGCAAAGTAGCGTGGCCGTGCCCGCCGCCGAAGTTGCCGTCGGCCCCGATCTGGATGCCTTTTGGTTGGATGCCAGCCATGATCCCCTCGGCATACGCGCGGGCGAAATCCATCGCCTCTTCGTCGCCGGTGGCCAAATAATAATTGACCAATGACTCGACCAGCGGGGCCGGTTGCTTGTTCCAGCCGTTGGGCAGCAGCGTGCCATCCTGCCGCAGGGGGCCCATGCCCGCCGGAAGATAACATTTGTCCGGCGTTGGATACACGGCCGCTTTCTTGAGGCGCAGCATGATTTTGCGGGCCATTTCCCTGGATTGTTTGTTGCCCGTGCGCCGGTAGTCCTCTGCCAGAGCCAGCAATATCTTCGTCGCTCCCCAGATATGATACACGTAATCGGATTTCTGATAGACCTTGTTGATGTCGCCCTCGTTGTAGCATCCGGGCGGGCACAAAACCGTGCCGTCGTCCTGCACGTACGCCAGCAGCCGCTTGTGGAAACCGCGCTCCACGTCCTTGCCAGCCGACGAGCCGCTAACTTCGCGCATGTAGTACCATTCCCAATTCATGCGCGCGTCCGTGTCGCAAGGGACGACCACGTCATGACCTTGCGGCACGGGAGGGCAGCGCAAAGGATGACATTGGAAGACCGGTTCGTAATTCCAATTCTTGTTCGGCGTGCGGATCAGATAATTCATCGCCCAGCCCGCCATCCGCTGCAAATCAATGTCGTTATCGGGGACTTCTGCCGACAACGGGGCAATCGTTTGGGGCGCCTCCACGATCACGCGGACATTATTCACGCGCCCGGTCAATCCCTTGATCAACGGGACTGTTGCGTCGTCCGCTGCAACACCGCGCAGGCAGATCAAACTCAACAACACACCGGCTGCAAATTTCACATGGATACACATGACAAATTCCGATGATGTCTCAAATTTTGTCGAACAGCAAACTTTAAGAGGCATTAATCATCCGTTTCTTGCACAAAAAGAAGTTCGCTTTCAATTACGGTGTGGCATTGAGAATCCGCCGCACCGGAGGCAAGGGTAAGTACTTTTGAAACTGAATTTGAATAGAGGCGACAGCGGAGGCTCTTCCTCATGAAACGTCAGGCACTATCTTGGGCTCACCACCAACAAACCGGGTTGCCACTGGGGGCTTGGCCACCGTTACCTTCCTGGTCTCCGACGACGACCACCACGGGCGCCGATCCATTGCGTGGAATCATATCCCCGAAGTCGCGCCACGCGCCGCTGCCATCCATCATTCCCAAGTTGTCTCCAGCAGGCAAATTGTTTTGGAGATGGGGACAGCGCAGCAGTGTAGGAATGGCATCCACGGGCACTTGCGTGTAATTATACGACGCCCGACTGGCGGGGTCCGTTTGGTTCTGGCCAACATCCGAGAGCACCAGTCCCGCCAGTAACACCCGCGTGGAAGGCGAGGAAACTTTCATCGTCGGATTTTGATTCGTGTCCGATAACCACGATGATGGGCCTGGAAATGTCAGAACATACCCAATGTCCCGGACCAAGTTTGTCACGTCATTCCAATTGTAGTCATTATTAAACTCCGGATACCCCGGATCATACATAATATCCCGCGTGACGCCGGCACCGATCAGCAGCGGAGTTAAAAATGCCGGCAAGTCATAAGCCTCGCTGTCGCCCACTGATATGGGGAACTGATCCTGATTGTCGTGAGCATACATAATTAGCCCCAAGGTAAATTGTTTCACGTTGCTCAGGCAGTGAATGCGAATGGCACGCTCTTTGGAGAGCGACAAGGTCGGAAGCAACAACGCGACTAGGATGCCGATGATCGCTGTGACAACCAGCAACTCAACCAGTGTAAACGCTTTCCGGCCGTCGGGAGGGGCAGCGTGGATCCCCGGAGCTTGTGATGGATACGGTTCAATAGGCATCGTCGTCGCCTTCTGTTGGCAGAAAGTCTTATCTACCAGCATCATAGCCTATCGGTTTGTTGAGTGCAAGCCAAAGAACGCCTTCTCGGGCTCGCGGCTGGCGCCAGGCTGGCCCCGCGGATACACCGTAACACGGGCAAACATTCCTCCGGCCATGTGTTCTTCAACATGGCAATGAAATAACCAACCGCCAGGATTATCTGCCACCATGTCGGCGACCTTCATCGAAGCTGGAAGCAACTCCACCACATCGGTGCGCCGCCGCCCGTCTTCGATGACCCGCAGCCCATGCCAGTGGGCCGTATGCTGATCCTCTTCCGAACCCAGCCCGAAAAGATACCAGCGCACCCGTTCACCTTCGTTCATGTCCAGACCGGGCAGGTTGCCATAAATGTAGCCGTTAATGGTGTAGCGTTCACCCGCTTCCTTGATACTCTGAAGGTAAGCCCACCGCTTGCTATCGAACGGCCCGCCCGCTCCAGAATCATCCTGGTCCCCAAGTCCGCTTTCATCGAAAATCAGGAACAGTGCCGCCATTTCCCGGTCCACGTCGTTGGGCGTGCCATCAGGCCGGGCGCGTTTCGGATCGGTGACAATGATAAATCCCTCCAAACCAAGGTTGATTTCGCCGCCACTACTGACGTGGCTGTGATAGAGCCAGCCTTTGGAGCTTGGTTCGGACGGCAGCGGGCCGGACGATTCATCGCAATACCAGACATAAGTGAACCGGGCGCCGTACCCAACGGCCGCGCCGCGCCCTAATAAGGGCGGCTCGGACTGGCCGGAAATCTTCCCGGATTGCAAATAATTAGCCGCGTTGCCGTGGTAACTGCCTTCGCTGTCCTTGTCATATTTAACTCCATGCGGATGCATCGAAAACGCTCCGCCTCTGGTTCGATTCAAAAAAGTAACTTCAATATATTCGCCCACCGTACCTCGCAACACCGGACCGAGAATGCCCAGCCTGGCGTTCTGCGGCACGCGCTTGGTAAATGTCCCGTCGGTATACTGGAAATAACGGGCTTTCCAGGCACGGTGATTTGCCGCCAGCGAAAGCGCCACCGGCATCCCGCAAACCACATCGGAGCCAGAGGGCATAAAATCCCATTGTTCAGGTTCGGCGGCAATGTAGTAGTGCCTCGTTTTCGCCGGGTCTGGCGTTTGGCCAAAATATTTTCCACCAAGGTCGCCCATCTCAGCCGTGACCGTGGGTTTGATGTAATTTGCCACCTTGTCATGCCATTGCCGGGCAATGCGGTCCGGGTCCGAGGACGTGGCTGCGGCCGTGGGCGGCTTGCGCGCCTTTCTAAAACTCCACGTTCCGTCGGTGAGCAGCCAAAAAACATCCACCACCACCAGTAGAATGAGCGCGATGGCGCAAGTCATTCCAAGCGGCGTTCTGACGAAACGAACGAGGCTGCCACTCCTCATTCAGCCTTTTTTTTCAAAACAGACATGCTCCGTTTTGCCATAAAGCAATCGCGTTTTCAAGGGCTTCCAAATGCCCGAGGTTGGGTACGGCGGGTCATTGTGTGGCAATGCTCCGGGCAACCTTGGTAGGCGGGGCAATTCGTATCTAAGGCAGGCGCCGTTCCGGCGTGGCTCCTACCCGGCTGGGGATCGGGGAAAAAGCAGGTCGATTTTCTTGCGCACGGCCTCGTCCATTTTAATGAGCGGCGGCCACTCGCGTTTGAAACCTTCGCCTGCCAGTTTTTTGGTGGCGTCAATTCCCATTTTTGTGCCGAGGGCGAATTCGCTCGTGGCGTGGTCCAGCACATCGGCCGGGCCCCGGGTGAAAATGGCGTCGCGCTGCGGATCGGTCGTGGCGCAGAGGCGGAACAACACTTCGCTGGTGTCATGCACATTGACGTCCGCGTCCACCACCACGATGTATTTGGTGAACATCATCTGGCCCATGCCCCACAGGCCGTGCATGATTTTGTACGCCTGCATCGGGTAGGTTTTTTTAATGCTGACAAAAACCAGATTGTGAAAAACCCCCTCAGCAGGCAACGCCAGGTCCACCAGTTCCGGAAAATTCATTTTGAAGATGGGCAGGAACAATTTTACGCTCGCGGTGCCTATATAAAAATCCTCCATCGGAGGCATCCCCACAATCGTCGCCGGATAAACCGCCTCCCGCCGATGCGTGATGGCGGTGACGTGAAAGGCGGGATACTTATCGGCCAGCGAGTAATAGCCGGTGTGGTCGCCAAAGGGCCCTTCCGTGCGCAACGGCTCCTTCGGGTCCACATAACCTTCGATGACAAAATCCGCCTCGGCGGGGACTTCCAAATCGTTGGTCAGACATTTGACCAGTTCGAGGGATTTTTTTCGCAGATAACCGGCCAGCAAAAATTCGTCCATGCCATCCGGCAAAGGGGCCGAGGCGCAAAACGTCAGCACCGGATCGCCGCCCAAAAAAACGCTGACCGGCATGGGCTGGCCGGTTTCGTAATAACGTTTCCCGTGCCGAGCGGCGACCTTTTGGAGTTGCCAGTGCATGCCCGTCGTATGGCCGTCGAAAACTTGCATGCGGTACATGCCCACATTGCGCTCGCCGGTGTCGGGATCGCGCGTCACCACGGCGGGAAGGGTGATAAAGCGCCCCGCATCCATCGGCCAGCATTTAAGAATGGGCAAATGAGCCAGGGTGGGACAATCCTCGCGGGCGCCGCCGGCCAGCTCCGGCTCCCGATGCACCACTTCTTGACAAGCGCCCTTGCCCACGACCTTCGGTTTGGCATGGCGCAAATCCAGGGCCAGCCCGAGCAATTTAATCGTCTCGCCAAAACTGGTGGGTGGCTTGGCCTTCATCAACGCCCCCAATTCGTCCGCCACCTGTTCCACCGAATTCGCCCCCATGCTCATGGCCATGCGCCGATGCGACCCGAGTGTATTGATGGCCAGTGGAAAAGGCGAAATCCGCCCATTGATGGTGGGCTTTTCGATGAGCAGCGCCTTGCCGCCGCCCGGCGATTTCATTTCGCGATCCGCCAGCTCGGTGATTTCCAATTCGGTGGCCACCGGCTGGGAAACGCGTCTCAGTTCACCCGCGGTATCCAGCGCCTGCACAAACTGGCCAAAGGAATCGAAGGCCATATTACGATTTGGGACTCGTCATGAAACGAACTCTAGGTGTTTCAGCAGCAAAGTTCAAAGGTTTTGAAATCCGCCAATATTAGCGTAGCGGCGTGTCGGCAGACCGCCGCATTTTAAACTAATTATCGAAATAGCGTCGCTCTGCCGAGCGCCGCTACGCCCGAGATAAAAATCTCTCGCTTCCGGCGTTGGAATTACCAATTCTGGCGCGTGCCAAAATGGCTCAAAATGTTGCTGGGCATTCTCCTGCTGCCGGTTTGTCTGGCGACCGCCCAGGCCTTGGGTAAAGTGCTTTTCGCTTCCGCCCCGGCGGATCGAGTTTGGCTGCCCATGCTGGCCGGGGGGGCTTGCTGGGTGGTCGTGTTCCTCCTCCTCCCCAAACCGATGTTGATTTACGTCTTCGGACACGAATTGACTCACGCCGTCTGGACTTGGCTTTTTGGCGGCAGGGTCAAACGGTTCAAGGCCGGCTCGGACGGCGGACACGTTGTCACCACTAAGACCAATTTTGTCATCGCGCTGGCGCCGTATTTTTTTCCGGTTTACGCAGTGCTGCTGGTGATCCTCTTTTTCATTGGCGATTTGTTTTGGGAATGGCGCCGCAGTTATCTGACTTGGTTTCATTTGCTGCTCGGGGCGGCCTACGCCTTTCACGTCACGCTGACGTGGGAGATATTGAAAACCCGCCAGACGGACATCACCAGCCAGGGCCGTCTTTTCTCGGCGGTTGTCATCTTTCTGGGCAATGCCATGGTGCTGGTCGTCGCCATTCCATTGTTGACGGGCCATAGTTTGTTTGACGCGCTGGACCTGTGGGCCAACTGCAACCATAGGATGCTGCATCGCGTGGTGAATATGTTCTGATCACGCGGTTTTCAGGGCGCGATAAAATAGCCGGATTACTCTCTTGCAAATGGGCGGGAGTTAAGGCGAAATGCAAGGGCGTTTTATGAACCTTGGCGATATTTTAAGCTTGGAAACAATAGTCCCGGATCTGCCCGCAACCAATCGTTGGGAGGCCATCGATCAATTAATCCAGAATTTAGTGGCCACAAACAAGATCCGGCCCGAATGCCGCGATGCCATTATTGCCGTCGTCAAAAAGCGCGAGTCTTCCATGAGCACCGGCATTGGTTTCGGCATCGGCATCCCCCACGCCTCGACGGACCTGATCCAGGAAGTCGTCGGCTCGCTCGGCCGGCAGATGAAAGGGATCGACTTCGACGCCCTCGACAATCAGCCGGTCAATCTAGTCATGCTTTTCCTGGTGCCGCAGGGACAATTTCAAAAACATCTTCATACCCTGGCCAACATCGCCAAGTTGCTTCATATCAAAGAATTTCGGCAGGAACTCGAGCAAGCCCCCGATGCCACGGCCATGTTCGCCATCATTAAGAAATATTCGATGCCAAAATAGTCCGCCCGTGTCGTGCTCCATAAAATCCTCGAACAAAAGTTGCAACAGGCCGTCGCGGCCGTTTTGCCCGACGCCGATCTGGCCGGCATCCTGGTGCGCCCTTGTGCCGATCCAAAGTTCGGCGATTATCAGAGCAACGCATTGATGTCCCTAGCCAAGGCGCGGAAAATGAATCCGCGCCAGTTGGCCGCCGACGTGGCCGCCAAATTGGACATCGCCCCATGGTGCGAACCGGTGCAAGTGGCCGGCGCCGGTTTTCTCAACTTTCACCTCAAGCCCTCCGCCGTGGCGGAGGCGCTGCAAAACGTGCTTCAGGGCGGCCCCTTGTTTTTCCAAAAAACGGAGCAGCCGCGCTGCGTTGTGATTGACTTCAGCTCTCCCAATGTGGCCAAGCCGATGCACGTCGGGCATATTCGCTCCACCATTTTGGGGGATTCGCTCGCGCGCATTTTGCGTTTGTTGGGGCATCGCGTTATCACCGACAATCACATCGGTGATTGGGGGACGCAGTTTGGGAAACTGCTCGTCGGCTGGAAATCAAGCCTCAACACCGAGGCCTTGCGCCAGGATGCCATCGGCGAGATGGAGCGCCTTTACCAGACGATCAATCGCGCCTGCGAGAACGACCCAAAAGTCCTGGAAGCCGCCCGCCAGGAATTGGTCAAATTGCAAAGCGGCGACGAGGAAAACCTGCGCATTTGGCGGGAGATGATCGCCCTTTCCGAATCGCAGTTCCAGCGCATCTATACCCGTCTCGGCGTCAAATTCGATTATCAGTTCGGCGAAAGTTATTACAACCCGCGCCTTCAGGCCGTGGTTCGTGAACTGGCCGAACGCGGCCTGGCCCGCGCCAGCGAAGGCGCCATGGCGGTCTTCTTTGATGACGTGCCGGAGCTAAAAGGCAACCCGGCCCTCGTGCAAAAAAGCGACGGGGGCTTCAATTACACCACCACCGACCTGGCGACATTGCAATTCCGCCAGGAAGGCGGGACCTGGGGCGCAAAGCCGGACGAAATTATTTATGTGACAGGCGCGCCGCAGCAGCTTCATTTCAAACAACTGTTCGCCGTCTTCCGCCGCTGGCATCCCGAAGCAAATATAAAACTGGCCCACGTCTGGTTCGGTTCCGTCCTGGGCGAAGACGGCCGGCCGTTTAAAACCCGCGCCGGCGACACTGTCCGGCTGGAAGATTTGCTGGACGAAGCCGAGGAGCGGGCGTTCAAAGTCGTCTCCGAAAAAAATCCAGAGTTTGGCCAGGCGGAGCAGCGGGAAATTGCGCGGGTGGTGGGTTTGGGCGCGATCAAATATGCCGATCTCTCGCAGAACCGGCAAAGCGATTACATCTTCAGTTGGGACAAAATGCTGTCGTTGCAAGGCAACACCGCGCCTTATCTGCTGTACGCCTACACGCGCGTGCGCAGCATTTTTCGCAAAGGCGGCGAATCGGCGGCCAGCGGCGCGGGGACGAGAATCATTCTGGAAGCCCCGGAGGAAATGACCCTGGCGCGGCACTTGTTGAACTTCGGCCTGGCCCTGGAAGGAGCGGTGGAGGAATACCGCCCCAATTTTTTATGTGTGTATCTGCACGAACTGGCGGGACACTTCGCGCGATTTTATGAAAATTGTCCCGTGCTCAAATCCGAAGGAGCCGCGCGCATTTCGCGTCTGGCCTTGAGCGACCTGACCGCGCGCGTGCTCAAACAGGGCCTTGACACACTGGGCATCGAGACGACGGAACAGATGTGATGGCGCGGAGCGCTGATTTCTAAGTTTCTAAATCTTAAGTTTACTTTAATTATAAACTTGCTATCTTCAAGGCACGTTCTATAATCACCCAGATGCGAACCAACTCCCTGACATTGGCTGTGAGTGCAGCCGCCCTGACAGTCCTTTTTGTCGGCTCGGGCGACGTCTGCCACGCTCAGGGTCGGTGGGATCGTGGCACTGATACAGGCTCTTGGGTTGAGGTTGATTCAATCCCAGCGCATGGCAATTTTTGATTGATGGGGCGCAATCTACCGCCTTTGCCGTTCGACCCTTATCCAGACCTGCCTCTTTATACAGACGGCACTGGGAATTATTTCATTGATGACCGCGGCGACCGTGGTTTTCATCCCGACAGCCCTCCTCCACTACCAGGCCCTGGCGGCGGT
>Ga0182024_10004827_pt1 | contig 30657 bp, 24 predicted proteins | sample P32metaG_FD_120480 | JGI IMG/M metagenome (GOLD analysis project Ga0182024, IMG submission 120480) | Permafrost microbial communities from Stordalen Mire, Sweden - P3-2 metaG (Illumina Assembly) | ecosystem: Environmental > Terrestrial > Soil > Wetlands > Permafrost | place: Sweden: Stordalen... | reverse complement strand
TGTATGGTCGAGGTCGACGGCAAGCTGCTGCGAGCCTGCGGCACGATGGCTGCAGATGGCATGAGCGTCGTTACGTCTTCGCAGCGCGCGGACTCGGCAAGACGCGAAGCCTTTGACCGCATCCTCGGCAACCACATGCTCTACTGCACCGTGTGCGACAACAATAACGGCAACTGCACCGTGCATAACACCACCAAGTTGCTGGCGGTTGAGCATCAGCAAATCCCGTATAAGCCGAAGCCCTATGAAGTGGATATGTCGAATCCCTTCTACCGCTACGATCCCGACCAGTGCATTCTCTGCGGGCGCTGTGTTCAGGCATGCCAGACTCTCGAGGTAAACGAAACGCTCAGCATCAATTGGGAGGACCCCCACCCTCGCGTGTTGTGGGATGGCGGAGCGCCGATCGGCGAATCGAGCTGCGTCTCGTGCGGCCACTGCGTCACGGTCTGCCCGTGCAATGCGCTGATGGAAAAACACATGCTAGGCGAGGCGGGATACTTTACATCGCTATCCAAGCCCGCGCTCAACGGCATGATCGATATCGTGAAGGGAATAGAGCCTGAGATCGGCTACGGCTCGATCCTGCAACTCTCTGAGATGGAATCGCACATGCGCGATTCGCGCATCAAGCGCACCAAGACGGTCTGCACATACTGCGGAGTGGGATGCAGCTTCGATGTCTGGACCAAGGACCGCCAGATCCTAAAGGTGGAGCCCGAACACGGCCCAGCCAATGGCGTCTCGACCTGCATCAAGGGCAAGTTCGGCTGGGATTATGTGAACAGCCCCGACCGGCTCACCAAGCCGCTGATCCGCGAAGGAGACGGCTTCCGTGAGGCCTCATGGGACGAAGCTCTTACTCTTGTGGCACGGCGCTTCGCCGAGATCAAGGCAGCGACTGGGTCCGATTCCCTGGCCTTCATCTCTTCTTCAAAGTGCACCAACGAAGAGAGCTACCTGATGCAGAAGCTGGCCCGCGCCGTGATCGGCACCAACAACATGGATAACTGCTCGCGCTACTGCCAGGCGCCGGCTACCGCGGGCTTGTTCCGAACAGTTGGCTATGGCGGCGATTCCGGATCGATCACCGATATCGGGCAAGCGGGACTTGTGCTGATCATCGGCAGCAATACGGCCGAGAGCCATCCGGTTCTGGCCACGCGCGTCAAGCGGTCCCACAAGATGCACGGCCAGAAGCTGATCGTCTCTGACCTGCGCGAGAATGAGATGGCGCAGCGAGCGGATGTGTTCCTGCACCCGCGGCCCGGAACCGACCTGATCTGGCTCTCCGCGGTGACTAAGTACATCCTCGACAATGGACTTGCCGACCAGGAGTTCATCGATCAATGGGTGAATGGGGTCAACGAATTCAAGATGAGCTTGCAATCGTTCACCCTCGAAATGGCAAGCAAAAGGTGCGGCCTCCCGATCGAAACACTTACAAAGGTTGCTCATATGATCGCGGAAGCAAAAGGGGTCTGCATTCTCTGGGCGATGGGCGTCACCCAGCACTCTATGGGTTCTGACACCTCAACGGCTATCTCCAACCTTCTTCTTGCAACCGGAAATTACATGAAGCCGGGAACAGGCGCATACCCCCTGCGAGGACATAACAACGTGCAAGGCGCCAGCGATCACGGCGCCATGCCAAATTACTTTCCCGGCTACCAGGAAGTAGCCGATGCGACGATTCGGGCCAAGTTTGAGAAGGCATGGAATGTTTCCTTGCCGCCGAAGCCGGGACTCGACAACCACATGATGATCGACGCCATTCACGAAGGCAAACTCAAGGCAATGTATCTTTTCGGCGAAGAGATGAGCCTGGTGGATTCGAACGCCAATTTTGTCGGGGATGCGCTGTCGAAGCTCGAATTCTTTGTGGTGCAGGAAATCTTTTTCAGCGAGACCTGCCAATTTGCCGATGTGATTCTGCCGGCCAGTCCGAGTCTGGAAAAGGAAGGGACCTTCACCAGCACCGAGCGTCGCATCCAGCGTCTCTATCAGGCTCTTGAGCCTCTCGGAGAAAGCCGTCCCGACTGGATTATTATTCAGGACATCGCCAATCGGCTGGGCGCCGGCTGGAAGTACGAGCATCCCTCCCAGATCTACGAAGAGATCGCCGCACTGACACCGCTGATGGCCGGCGTCACGTACGAACGCCTTGAAGGTTATAAGACACTGCAATGGCCGGTGGCTGAAGATGGCAGCGATCAGCCTTTGCTCTACACCAAGAAATTCAATTTTTCCGACGGCAAGGCTAGGTTCTACCCTGTCCCCTGGTCGGAGCCTACCGATCAGCAAGATGCCGAGTACGATCTGCACCTCAACAATGGCCGCTTGCTCGAGCACTTCCATGAAGGCAACATGACGTATCGAACTGAGGGCATACGCGAAAAGACGCCGTGCACCTTTGTTGAAGTATCACCGGAGCTTGCCGGCGAGCGCGGCATCCAGACCGGCAGTTGGGTGCAGCTGACCTCACGCTACGGCAAGGTGCGCGCCCAGGCCGTCATCACCACAAGAGTGCAGGGAAAAGAGCTGTATATGCCCATGAACTCTACGGAAGAGGCTGTCAACCGCCTCACCAGCAGCCATACGGACAAAGCGACCCACACGCCGGCATATAAAGAGACATCCGTGCAACTCCGGGTGTTGGGAGAGATCGGCGATGACCCGCTGCCGCGAACGAACTCGCGCCACGGCCACCCGACTCCGCAGACGGGCGTCGAAGTGGAGCGCAAGTGGAAACGCAAGGATTATCGTCAACCCGGCGAGCAACTCGTCCAGATCCAAACCCGCTAACCCGCCGCCGGCAAGGAGAAGAAAATGGCTCGACCGATTTCTCTTGAGTTACCGCCCCGCGATCCACGCGAAGAATTACGCAAGCGGTTGGACCAGGCTCCGGTTGCGCACGCGGAGGCCTTGCTCGACTCATATGAATTGCTGCAGCAGTTACATGACCACGGCGTCTTCGAAATGTTACGCGGCGCGCTTGGAGCAAGCGACAAGTTGATTGAGACTGCCGTCAATGCCGCCAAGTCGGATGAAGCAATTCGCGCCATGCGCAACGCTATTATTCTCGGCAAGATTCTCGGGTCTATCAATCCGGACGTGCTGCAGGGCGTTGCCACGGCAGCAAGTGAGACTCTCGGATGTTATGAAAAACCGATCATTGAGCCGCCTGGGCTCTTCTCGCTTTTGACCGAGTTTCGCCACAAAGAGTTACGCCGGAGTATGGCACTCCTCAACAAGTTCCTGGTGGCTCTCGGCAATCAAATCAAGTTGCGCGGAAGCTGCGAATAAATACGGGCGCGGTTCGCGAAGCAGCCCTTGGAGGTAGCACATGTCGAACACGAATCGCTGGGGTATTGCAGCAGCGGGATTCTTGATGCAGATGGCCCTTGGTGCAGTTTACGCATGGAGCGTTTTCCGGATTCCCCTCGCAAAACAATTTCACTGGTCCATCGAGGAAGTAACTTTCACTTTTACAGTCTCTATTTTTGTTCTAGGCGCGTCAGCTTTCTTCGGCGGCCTTTGGCTGAATAGGAAAGGGCCACGGGTTGTCGCGCTTACGGGCGGATTCCTCTACGGCCTCGGCGTCTTTCTCGCGAGCTTCTCAGCAAACAAGCTGTGGTGGCTTTATCTGAGTTATGGAGTTATCGGAGGAATTGGGGTTGGGTTCGCCTATATCGTTCCCATTGCAGTGCTGGTGAAGTGGTTTCCAGATCGCCGGGGTCTGATCACCGGTATTGCCGTGGGAGGCTTTGGCGCAGGCGCTTTGGTAACTGCGCCAGTAGCTACGCGCCTGATTCAAAGTGTTGGCGTTTTGCAGACATTCGCGTGGCTTGGCGTCGCATACCTCGTAATTACCATGGCGACCGGTTATTTCATGCAGAATCCGCCGGACGGGTGGAAGCCGGCGGGCTGGGTTCCAAGCGTTACCCAGACGGCGCAGCGTGCGGCAATGGACTACACGCTCGGCGGCGCCCTGAAGACCTGGCAATGGTGGGCACTGTGGGCGCTGTTATTTCTGAATACCTCGGCAGGCATCTCGATCATCTCGCAGGAATCTCCCATGTTTCAGGAGATTGGGAAGGTTGGCGCCGTCGTGGCCGCGGGAATGGTTGGCGTTGCCAGCATTGGCAACGCCGTAGGCCGCATCTTCTGGGCCTGGGTCTCCGATGCACTAACCAGGAGATGGACCTTCGTGACGATGTTCCTGCTTCAGGTCGGCCTCTTTTGGATACTGCCTGGCACCTCTTCGGCGGCGATTCTCACGGTCCTCTCCTTCTTAGTACTAATGTGCTACGGAGGCGGATTCGGAACGATGCCGGCTTTTACTGCCGACTATTTCGGATCGAAGAATGTTGGACCTATCTACGGACTTATGCTCACAGCGTGGGGCTCCGCGAGCGCATTTGGCCCATTGCTTATTGCACACATGCGGCAGAGCAGCGGGTCATATACAAGCGGTCTCCACGTGATTGCAGGCATCGTGGCCGCATCAATCCTGCTGCCCATCCTGATCTCACCACCCAAATCTCTCACGAAAGAGGTCGCTGGTTCGAGCCGCGTTTTCCCCATACATTCCAGAGAACGCACGGATTGATTGGCAGTCAGGTAACGTCGAATGTCGGCCCGAATAGTCCAACCTACACCTTCTCGAACGATCATACGCGGACGGGTCTTGTTGCAGCTTTCCCGGTGACTCGCGGCATGAAATCCATGCCTCTGGCTAGAAGGAACCTGCGAAAGACTCCCGCATTCCCAGCGGGTTCGGGACCGGCGGGATAGACGATCGAGAACATCCGGGACAGTTTGAGGCCGTATACTCTGGCTAATTTCAACGATCCGAGTGCGAGTTGGTTGCGGACGGTCCAACGTGAAACGAACGTGACGCCCAACCCAGCTTCTACGGCGCTGAGGAGCCCTTCGGTCGAATCCAGCTCCATCCTGGTATTGAGTTCCTTCTTCTTGATGCCTGCACGTGTCAAGGCATTTTCCACAACCCGGCGTGATCCGGAACCGAATTCTCTCATCAAGAGCGGCGCATCCTTCAACATGGAGACATCGATCTCATGATCTGCCCATTCATGGCTCGCGGGCACTACCAGCACCATATGATCTTCCATGAACGGTTCGACATGGATGTCCTTTCGATTTGCCGGACCTTCAATCAGCCCAAGCTGAATACGGCGAGAGATTAGAGCTTCCAGCATCTCATCGCTATTGCCGCTTATCGCGGTGACCGTGACACGTGGATTTTCACGAAGAAACCATGCCACAAAATTGGGCAACAGATATTGTCCGATGGTCTGTGAAGCTCCGATGGTGAGCAGCCCTTCATTTCTGCCCGAAGCATTGGCTACTGCTGCCATTGCTTCATCTGAGACAATCTTCAACTTCTCCGCATAAGGCAGAAGGGTTTGGCCGCCAGGAGTCAACGTAATGTGGCCCCTGCTGCGATCGAAAAGGGGAAGACCGCATTCTTCTTCCAGAGCCTTGATTTGCTGGGTCACCGCAGGTTGGGTGAGCAGCAATTCCTCAGCCGCCCGGCTGAAGTTAAGGTGATGCGCGACAGAACGAAATACTTTGAGCCTGAAATTCTCCATAAATTCTCTCCAAACGCTTTTAGGACTTTGGGAATTTCGGTTTGAAGATGCCGGTCAATCGTGCTATTCGCCGGCTCCAACCGTTTCCATTACGGCGGTTTGCTGGCGTTGGCTGTACAGGCCCTTATCCGGCAGACCGCTTGCAACCTTCTCGTCTGCAGGTTCAGGCGTGGCAATCGCATAGAGCGAACGCGGAGAAATCATACGCGCAATTGCCCAGGCAATGACACTCGCCAATAGAAGGTGAGGAAAAAGTGACCATAGCCCCGTGAGCTCCACAGCCATGAAGCTTGCCATGAGAGGTGCATGCGTTGACGAAGCAAGCAGACATCCCATGCCGAGGACTGTAAAAACGGCTGGACTTGGCACATGGAGCAGGTGCGCCGCCAAATAGCCGACGGCGCCGCCTGCAAAGATTGTAGGCGTAAACACTCCCCCCACGGTACCCGTGCCGACGCAGAACGTGGTTACGCAGAGCCTGAGGACAAGGATGGAAAACAAGGTCCATACGGCTGGCGACGATTGCGTGATCTGAAGCAGGGCTGCGTCGCCGTTGCCCCAAACCAAGGTGCTTCGGAGCGACAGAAGGCCCACCAGAACGCCGCTCCAGAGAAGCGGCAGCGGCCATTTGGAGGCGCTCCGCAGACTGTGAATGAGCCAGTAATACGCAGGTCCCAGCAATCCCATCAATACGGGCATAAGCAGGGCAAAAGCGATAGAACGATCCGTCCAGAAGCGAATCCCAGGGTCGACATGGATTGCAAAAAGCGGTCCTTTCCCAAGGAGCCGGACTGCGGCCGCTCCACCTGTGAGCGCCGACACCAGCAGCAATGGAACGGTGCGGATCATAATTCCGCCCATCACGATTTCAGCGGCAAAGAATACTCCCGCGATCGGAGCCTGATACACGGCAGCGACCGCTGCCGCAGCGCCACACGCCACTTGCGTCGACAGGGAAATACGTGAGAAAACAAGACGCTCTCCCAGCCACGATGTTGCCGCCGTGGCGAACTGAATCATCGATCCTTCACGCCCGATGGCAGCACCAGTAGCCACTGAGAACCCGGAGGAAATAGTTCTCCACAATGTGGGCAGCATTGCTATTCGCCCGCCATTCAGCCGCACTGCTTCAACATACTCTTCAAACTTGGCCGATTGCGCCAAGCGACGCGCGGCCCACATCACCGTCATGGCTGCGAGTCCGCCAAATGCGGGAGTGGCGACCCGATACCAGAGCGGCAGATTTCCCGCAGCATGAGAGAGGAGCCCGGATTGGCCTGTGAAGAGCCATTGCAGCAAACGAAAGAAAAGCCGCACGGCGACGCACGCCAGACTGCTGACAAGACCGAGCGCCGATGCCCAGATTAGATCGCCAATGGCGTGTAACACCTTCGTTCGCCAGTTCATAGCCCGACCACTGCGCTCGTTCCTATGAGTGCATCTACAGGAGGAGTGTTGGTTTCTTTCAAATTCTGCTCATTGGCAGCAAACTTCCCGGCCAGGAATTCCGCCAGGTCCGTTGCTTGCTGACGCAGTTCCGGGACTGCAATCGACTCGAGCAATGTGCCTTGTCTTCCAGGTCCGACATGAAAGAGAACATTGGAGAAGCCGCCATTTTGATTGCGGAGGGCGCCAGTCTCGTCGGTCCATAGACCTAAACCGCGGGGCCCTGCAACGATAGCGCCCTGCGAAAACAGGCTGTTGAGCAGCGGGGAACCAACCCGGCGATAATTCATATCGGGACCCGTGCAGTTAATGACGCGCGCCGCGGTTATCTCCTCGATCTCTCCATGATTGGTTTGAAACTGAACCTGTGCTCCATGCGCAGAAGGAAGGACAGCCCGCAGGCTTCCCCGGAGCTTAATCAAGGTGCCGCCTGCGAGTTCGGCCTCTAGTTGATCTGCAATCACCGGCGCCATCCGATGCCGCACAATCTCCCAGCGGCGCTGTAGGTGGCGACGAAATCGTTTCTGTTCGATCAATGGGAGGGCCATCCACAACTCGTTGGTTCTTTGACGCAAGCTGTCGATGATTGCACGCCATTCTACACCTGCCTTGATTGCCTGATGAACTGCGCGCAGCAATTCACGCACTTTGGCCGGAGGTGTACCGGAAACCACGGGAGTTCTTAACGGCGTGTAAGACGCGTGACGATACGGAAAAGCGCCATGGCGCGAGATGGTAACGATCTTCCCGCGATGTCCGACTTCCCGGAGCCGCATCAGTACATCGACCGTCGTAAGCCCTGAGCCGATCAACGCCACCTGAGCATCGACGGGGAGATCGGCATACGTCGCGTCTTCCCATGCGGAGTGGCAGTAGGCGCCATTCGATACCGTTTCTTCAGACACGCCAGGCATAGGCGCGGGATTAAAGTTGCCCGTTGCAAGCACGATGGCATCGGTCACAATCGTTGCTCCATCGGCCAGAGCCAGCACTGCCCGATTACCGGACAAACGGCAGTCCCATACGGAAGTCTGGCGATGGTCGAGTTCGGGAACAATCTGTAGAAGAGACTGAATATAACGGCCAAAGACAGCACGAGGAGCAAAATCCCCCTCCGTCATCCTTGCGTCGTAGTTCTTCTGCAGCCATTTGAGAAAGTGTTTAGGCTCGTCCGGCAGAGCACTGATCTTGCCAGCCGGCACATTCAACAGGTGGTGATAACTTGGCGTGGAGTAGGCTAGCCCGAGTCCCAGGTTCGCGCGTGGGTCAATCAGAATAACCTTCGCATGTGCTCCGCGGCGGATCAGATGATATGCCGTGAGCGCTCCGCTAACCCCTCCGCCGATAATCGCGATGGTGTTGTTTATCTTCATAATTCAACCGTATTGCTCATGAAGCGAATTGAGAACTTCCAAATTGTTATTGGTTATAAGAAGTCCAAATAGAATGTTGCGAATCAGCCGCTCTACTGAAAATAGGCTCGTCGGCCGGTTTTAAGGACCTATTCCACAAATCCAGGAAAAGAAGAGTCGTCCGACGAGTGCTTCGCGCCGTACTTTGTGGATTAGCTCGCTTATGGGAGATAACGATTTCTACTTGGACGAGCACGAGTCACTGGGGGGAAACTAGCGGCAGATAGGAGACACAACCATGAAAACCAACTTCAAAGCGTTTCTCACAACATCAATCCTGACGATCACTGTGGCAACTGCGGGGGCCGCGGTCAGACCCCATTCGAAGACAATCGTCATAGAGTCACCCGACAACCTTCCGTTGTTAGCTCAGGCGAATGCGGATGCGATGTATCTGCACGATACGAACGATGGAAAGACACTCCTCTATATAGAAGCGCAGAACGGCCGACAGATCACGACATTGGACGTGACCGATCCAGCTCGAATTCAGCCGACTGCTCAGATTGAGATTCCGGCGACTTCAGCGTTTGACTTTGTGAGGGAGGTGGGAGACGAAGGCGTGCTCATTCGGTACCGGAATGGTTCCGGAGTAGCATTGCTGAGCTTCAAACACTCCAAGCAGCCTGCATTGGTCACTTCATCTGCATTTGATAGCGCGGACAGTTCGGAAGCGCTGGGGCAGACGGCTCTATTGATCGCATCCAAAGAGGTCATGAGTCATCCAATCGGCGACCCGCAGAACTACAAAGTGGTCGATACATCGAACTCTTCCCAGCCTGGGCTCATAGCGACTATTCCCACAGTAACGCAGCGCCTCGACAAGCCGGATACGGGTACTCTGTTCCTGCTCAACAAGAATGGCGTGACGGTTGTGCGCCGGCTTCGCGTCGAAGAGGAGCATCGGAGCGAGCTTGACCCGAGGGGCTAACCAAAGCACTCTTCATGAAGGCGAGGGGACAAGAGAGCTCGTCGCCTTTCTTTGAGCGCCGGTGTCTGGCATTCAAGAATTAGACGTCCTCCGCACCCGCAAATGGCATCTTCAGACTGGAAGCGTGCGTGCGGATGGTTCTGGCGACGCCGCCGCGGACGGGCCAGATCGCCTGTTTTCTTCACCGTTATTCTCGCGCTGTTGCATGGCCTTTTCCGATTCCTTTTGGCGATCCGTAAGCAGCGCATGAATCGCGCTGTGCGTTTCCTTGCTGATCGCGTGAATCTGCGGGCCAAGTTCCTGGCGCGAGGCATTCGGGTTCTTATCAAGCAACGCCTGAATCCTGTCGTGGTGCTCCTCAAGCAGAGGCTGGACCCGCTGTTGCTGTTCCGTAGTCAGTTCCAGATCTTTCGTAAGGCGAGCTAGTTCCTGGTCGATTGATTGCGGCGTGTGGATCTGCTGAAGCTGCTGCCGCGCTGAGGGTTGCTCGACCCCATTATCCTGAGCTACGGCAGAGCCGGTCATTCCGATCATGAGCACAACTCCAAATGCGAACCTGAAAGGCCGAATTCGCACGGCGATCTCCCCCTTGAGAATCCTCGACCCGATTCCAGCCGAGACTCCAATCTGGTTAGACGGGCAATTCCTGGACAAGTTGCGTCGCTGCCCACGCGATAAGATGCGATCGATTTCAATGAACCCGATCCGTCAACTGTGTCGGCCCTTCGACACCAGATGAGAAAGCCGGAGGGGTTCGCGCCCTATTGCTGGTGAATCTAAAAGAGAAACGGAATGGCATGAATCGTGCTAAAGAATTGCATAGACCAGGCCAATCGTGCCGCAACGCCAATGCAGGGCGGCGACGCCGCGATCGCAGTGGAAGGGAGCGCAGAAGGACAGTATGTGGATCGTCAGAGTTGCTCTTAACCGACCCTACACATTTATCGTTCTCGCGCTGTTGATTCTTATCGCCGCGCCGGTAGTCATCCTGCGCACGCCCACCGACATCTTTCCCAACATCAATATTCCGGTGGTTTCGATCGGCTGGACATATACCGGCCTTAATCCTGAAGAACTCGAAGGGCGTCTGACGACGCCGTACGAGAAGGCGCTCACCACGCTGGTCGACAATATCCAGCATATTGAGTCGACGACCTATAACGGCGAGGCGATCGTGAAGGTATTTCTGCAGCCCGGAGCGTCGCTCGACACAGCCAACGCTCAGGTCACGGCGGCATCGCAGTATCTGTTGCGGCAGCTTCCTCCGGGCACGCTGCCCCCCCAGATCATCAATTTCTCCGCTTCCAGCGTGCCCATTCTGCAACTTGGCATTTCCGGGCAGGGACTTTCGGAAGCGCAACTGAACGACTACGCAACAAACTTCGTGCGCACGCAACTTATCACCGTACCAGGCGCGGTGGTGCCATCGCCCTATGGGGGCAAGCAACGGCAGATCACCGTCAATATGGACCAGGACGCGATGCAATCCAAAGGCATCGCTCCGATCGACGTGCTGAATGCGCTGGCGCGGCAGAGCGTTGTGATGCCTTCGGGCACAATCAAGATCGGCCAGTCGGAATACGACGTCCGGATCAACGGCGCGCCGCGCACTGTGGAGACTCTTGCGGATATCCCGCTCAAGCAGGTGTTCGGTACCACAATCTATCTGCGCGATGTTGCCAGCGTCAGCGACGGATTTCAGGTGCAGACCAACGTCGTGCGTCAGGATGGGCATCGTGGCGTACTCATTTCGATTCTGAAAAGCGGCAATGCCTCGACGCTGGACGTGGTCAAGGGAATCCGGTCGATCCTGCCGCGCGTGGCGAGCACAGTCCCGCCAGCACTGAAGATGACCCCGCTCTCGGATCAGAGTATCTTCGTCCGCGCCGCTGTGCAGGGAGTCATCCGCGAGGCTGTGATTGCCGCCGCGCTCACGGCAGTGATGATTCTTGTCTTTCTGGGCAGTTGGAGATCGACGCTGATCATCGCAATCTCGATTCCGTTATCGATTCTGTCCTCGATCATTATTCTTGGCCTGATTGGCGAGACCATCAACACCATGACGCTCGGCGGCCTGGCGCTGGCCGTCGGCATTCTGGTCGACGACGCCACCGTCACCATCGAGAACATCGAGCGCTTCCTTGAGGAAGGCCACGATCTGCGCGAGGCCATTCTTGAGGGCGCGTCGCAGATCTCCGTGCCCGCCCTGGTCTCCACGCTCTGCATCTGCATTGTGTTTATACCGATGTTTTTCTTGGTCGGCGTGCCGCGATATCTTTTTGTGCCGCTGGCAGAGGCGGTGATCTTTGCCATGCTTGCCAGCTACCTGCTGAGTCGAACTCTCGTGCCCACGCTGGCCATGTATTTGCTGCGTGCCAAGGAGCATGGCGCCGACGTCGCAAAAGGACTCTTCGCGCGTTTTCACCAGGGGTTTGAACGGGGGTTTGAGCGCGTGCGCGAGCGCTACCATTCGTTGCTGCAGGGACTGGTCTTCCGCCGGCGCATATTCGTTCCCTCGTTCCTGGGGCTTTGTGTCACGGCTTTCATCCTGGTGCCGTTTCTTGGCGAAGACTTTTTCCCTCAGACCGACAGCGGGCAGTTCATTCTTCATGTCCGTGCCCCCACGGGAATGCGCATTGAAGAGACGGCACGCCTGTTCGATCTGGTCGAGGGCGATATTCGCAAAGAAATACCAGCCGAACAGATCGATAACATTCTCGACGACATCGGCCTGCCGTACAGCGCCCTGAACACACAGCACCTGACCAATGGCACGCTGGGCGCGGGGGATGGCGACATTCTGGTATCGCTCAGGCCCGATCACGGGCCTACGGCAAATTATGTGCGCGCGCTCAGGCGTCATCTGCCCCGCATGTTTCCTTTGGCGACGTTTTACACGCTGCCCGCCGATCAAACCACGCAAATTCTCAACTTCGGATTGCCCGCGCCCATCGACGTCCAGATTGAAGGCGACGATGCGAACGCAAGCAAGGCCCAGGCAGACAAGCTGCTCGCCCAGCTCCGCGACGTTCCGGGCCTGACCGACCTGCGCATTCAGCAGCCTTTCGACTATCCCACTCTTCAGGTGGACGTGGATCGCACCAAGGCCGCGCAGGGCGGGTACTCCGAGCAGGACGTATCCACCAGCGTGCTCAACACGCTGAGCGGCAGCTTTCAGGTCACGCCCATGTTCTTCCTCAACTGGGGCAACATGGTGAACTACAACATCGTGGCGCAGACCCCTCAGTACAAGATGGACACCATGCAGGATCTTAAGAACATTCCCATCAACCGCACTTTGCAGAACACCCCGGCGGCAGGTACACCGGCGAATCCGGAGATTCTGAGCGACCTGGCCGGTGTCGAGCGCGGGCATGAGATGGAGACCGTGAACCACTACAACATCCGGCGCGTTGTCGATGTCTATGCCAACGTGCAGGACCGCGACCTGGGCGCAGTGAGCCGGCAGATCGCGAAGATTCTCAATGCTAACTCCAGTTCGTTGCCGCGCGGCACCTTCGTCACCCTGAAGGGCCAGGTTGACACGATGAACAATTCGTACGCCGGGCTGCTCGGCGGCCTGATCTTCTCCATCGTGCTCGTTTATCTGCTGATCGTCGTCAACTTCCAAAGCTGGACCGATCCATTCATCATTATCACGGCGCTGCCAGCGGCCCTGGCGGGCATTGTGCTGTTTCTTTTTCTCACGCGCACAACGCTGTCGGTGCCCGCGTTGATGGGCGCCATTATGTGCATGGGCGTGGCGACTGCCAACAGCATCCTGGTTGTTTCGTTTGCCAAGATTCGTCTCGATGAGCACGGCAACGCTATCCGCGCGGCGGTTGAGGCGGGCGCCACGCGCTTCCGCCCGGTGATCATGACCGCGCTGGCCATGATCATCGGTATGGTGCCCATGGCCGTTGGGCTGGGCGACGGAGGGGAACAGAATGCGCCGTTGGGCCGCGCTGTGATCGGCGGACTACTTTGTGCGACCGTTGCAACGCTTCTCTTCGTTCCTAGCGTCTTCGCTCTGATTCATGAAACAGAAAAAAGCGAGCAGGCGCGGCAGAATAAGCGCGTCGCAGAAAAATATGCATGAGTTCCAGCAATGGAATCCTTGACTGGGAGAAGAGATGAGCACACAGGAACAGCAATTGCCGACGACCGGGACTGACGTCGCTCGCGCAGACACCGATGCGACTCACGCAGATTTGCCGGCTGAAAAGCCTGGCGGCATTCGCACGGCCGGCATCGTAGCCGCGGTTGCTCTGCTGGCGGCGATCGGGTACGGACTTCATCTGCGTTCTACAAGTGAGAAGAGAGTGGCCATCGCCACCGAGGAATCGGCCATCCCGCCGGTCAATGTGGTGCATCCGGTGGAGGGATCGAAGGCCGAGGATCTCGCTCTTCCCGGCAGTGTACAGGCCTTTACCGATACACCCATCTACTCGCGCACCAATGGCTACCTGAAAAAGTGGTACTTCGATATCGGCGCGCGTGTGCGCAAAGGCGATCTCCTCGCCGAAATCGAAACGCCCGAGATCGACCAGGAACTGGACCAGTCGCGTGCCGAGTTGGAGCGCATGCAGGCCAATGCGGACCTTGCAGGTGTGACCAGCAATCGCTGGCAGGCGTTGCTGGCCAAGCACGCCGTCTCGCAGCAGGAGGCCGACCAGACTCGCGCTAATTACATCGCTGCGCAGGCCGCTGTGGACGCGAGCAGGGCCAACGTGCGCCGCCTCGAACAGCTTCAAAGCTACGAACGCATCGTTGCGCCCTTCGATGGCGTTATTACCGCGCGCAACACCGACATTGGAGACCTCATCGACGCCGGCTCGGGGTCGGCCAATCCGCGCGAACTGTTTCACATGGATGCGACCCACAAGCTGCGCGTCTATGTCGCCGTCCCCGAAGTCTACTCCGACTCAATTCATGACGGCGACAGCGCGACGCTGACACAGGACTCCAATCCCGACGAGAAGATTCCCGGCACCATCGTGCGCAACGCCAACGCCATTGACCACTCCACGCGCACCCTCAACGTCGAGGTGGATGTCGACAACTCCAAGGGCGTGCTGCGTCCCGGGGCCTATGTCTTCTCCCACTTCCATCTGCCCGCTATCGGCAGCACGGTAACGATTCCTTCGAATACGTTGCTGTTCCGCGCCGAGGGTCTTCGCGTAGGTGTCGTCCGCGGTGATCGCGTCCAGCTTGTGCCGGTCACAATCGGTCACGACTTCGGCGATTCCGTAGAGATCACTTCGGGCCTTACGCCCGCCGACGAAGTCATTCTCGATCCCTCCGATTCGCTGGCTAGCGGTATCCAGGTGCGTCCGCAGACGGCGAACGCGAGAGGCCGGTCATGATCGATCCCCGCACCAGGCGCGCGGTCATCCTTCTGATTGTGGCAGGGCTGGGCCTGGCGCTCTCGGGCTGCCGGGTCGGGCCTGACTACGTGCGCCCCACGGCCCCAACCGCGCCGGCCTTCAAAGAGCCGCTGCCCGAGAACTTCAAGTCCGAGGACGGATGGAAGCCCTCGCAACCCAGCGACGCGCAATTGAAGGGCGACTGGTGGACCCTGTTCGACGACGCGCAGCTCAACACACTCGAAGCGCAGATCGATCCGGCCAACCAGACGCTGAAACAGGCAGACGCAAACTTTCGCGCCGCGCGCGCGGCCGTGCGCTTCAACCGCGCGTCTGAGGCGCCTACGATCGGAGCCGCGCCCAGCGTTGGCGCCATCCGATACTCCGATCATCAGCCGTATTTGAATATCTCACCGCCCAACAACGGCGAAGGCGACTTCACTCTTCCGTTCGACCTGGACTACGAGATCGATCTCTGGGGACGCGTCCGCCGCACAGTTGCGCAGGCGCGCGACGAGGCGCAGGCCTCGGCAGCGGACCTCGAAACCTCGCGGCTTTCCCTGCATGCCGAGCTGGCGTTCGACTACTTCGATCTGCGTTCGGCCGATGCCCAGGTCAAGCTCCTCGACGACACGGTCGAGGCATTTCAAAGCGCCCTGCAACTTACCGAGGACCGCTACAACGGCGGCGCCTCGCCCCTTTCCGACGTGACCCAGGCGCGCACGCAACTCCAGGCAGCGCAGGTGCAGGCCACGGATGTCGACATTCAGCGCGCCATGTACGAACACGCAATCGCAGTTCTAATCGGCAAGCCGCCGGCGGTATTCACTCTGCCGCCCGACCCGATCACCGTCGCCGCGCCTACGATTCCCGCCATCCCCGGAGTGCTTCCGTCGCAGTTGCTGGAGCGCCGTCCCGACATCGCCTCATACGAACGCAGCATGGCTGCAGCGAATGAGCAGATCGGGATCGCCCGTGTGGCCTACTATCCCACGCTGTCGCTTTCGGCGGCGGCGGGTTTCCTGGGAACATCCGCGATCAACTGGTTTTCCTGGCCGAGCAGTTTTTTCGCCGTCGGTCCCATGTTCTCTCAAACCCTCTTCGATCACGGCCGCCGGCACGCCACCTCTGACATAGCCCTCGCGCAGTACGACGGCACCGTCGCCGCCTACCGCCAGGCCACGCTTACCGCGTTCCAGCAAGTTGAGGACAACCTCAACGCTCTGCACAACCTGGAGATTGAAGCTCGCCAGCAGCACGACGCAACTGCCTCGGCGCAGCAATCGCTCGACCTTTTCAACACACGTTACGAGGATGGCGTCGATACCTATCTCCAGGTGATCACATGGCAAACGGCGCTGCTCCAAAACCAGCGCAATGACATTGAAATCACGCAGCGACGTTTCGAAGCCAGCGTACTGCTGGTCAAAGCTCTTGGGGGCGGTTGGAATGCATCCCAGCTTCCGCAACGACTTTGAAAGTGGATTACCCCTTATGAAACGACATCGCAGTAAGTTGTTTGAATCATTAACCCGAACAATTAACCTTGCTTTTATGGAGAGAATTCTATGAGCGAAACTCAAGCTATCACTGCTGCAGCCTCAGGCACCATTACTGTTGGAGGCGACCTCACCGTCAATCGATTAGGCTACGGAGCCATGCGCATTACAGGCTCAGGCATCTGGGGACCCCCTGCGAACGAAGCGGCGTCTCTAGCGACTTTACGGCGAGCGATTGAACTTGACGTTAACCTTATCGACACTGCTGATTCCTACGGGCCTGGCATCTCGGAAGAGTTGATCGCCAAGGCGCTCTATCCCTATCCCGTCGGCCTGGTTATCGCGACCAAAGGCGGATGGGAACGCCCCGGACCCAACCAGTGGACACACAACGCCAGCCCCAAACACCTGACTGAAGCTCTGGAGGGCAGCCTCAAGCGTTTGCGCCTCGAGCGAATCGACATTTACCAACTCCACGCCCCCGACAATGTCGTCTCCTTCGAGGCATCGGTTGAAGCACTGGCCAGTCTGCGCGAGCAGGGCAAGATTCGCCATGTCGCGCTCTCCAACGTCACGCGCGAGCACGTTGAGCGTGCCCGCAGGATCGTGCCCATTGTCTCGGTTCAGAACCGCTACAGTTTTGCCGACCGCGAGTCTGACTTCATCGTCGATTATTGCGCGGAGAATGGCATTGCCTTCCTGCCTTGGGCCCCGCTCGGTCAGGGAAGAAAAGCGGATGATGCGATAGAGAAAGTCGCCAGAGAACTTGCGGCCACCCCTCTGCAAGTTGCGTTAGCCTGGCTCCTCAAGAGGGCCAAGGTGATTCTGCCCATTCCAGGAACATCCTCGGTTGCGCATTTGGAAGAAAATGTTGCAGCGGCAGGGCTGGAGTTGCCGCAGGCAGCGTACGACGATCTTTCCGCTGTGAGCCATCCGCCGGCAAGCCTGCGCGGTTAGCAAAGCAAGCACCAAGGGAGCCTTCATGGAATATCAATCGATTCGTGTTGTCCGTCCAGAACAGTTAGACTCTGCGACTGCTCAAACGCCCGGATCGCAGCGCCTGGCCGCAATCCATGCGGGAGCGGGCATCGAATCGCCTATTTGGGGAGGTCTATTCCGAGTCGAACCTGGAGCCCGCACGGGAATCCATCACCATGGCGAGCAACACACGATCGTCTATGTCCTCAGCGGGTCTTCATACGTTCGCTGGGGCGAGCGAGGGGAGTTTAATGCGACGGCGCAAGCAGGGGATTTTCTTTATGTCCCGGCGTGGCTTCCGCACCAGGAGATTAATCCTTCCAGCGACGTCCCCTTCGAATGGGTTGTTGTTCGCAGCACTGCCGCACCCATCGTAGTAAATCTGCCTGCCGACTTCTGGACTGAGGCCGCCCTTCAGGTGTCGTGACCGCTAAAGAGGTCAGCATGCTCGACGCAAGCGACGGCTCCCGCTCCTCTTGCGCGTGTCCTAGATCGGCTGATAGATGAGCTCAGGCACATCCGCAAGCGTCAACATCTGCGTCTGAAGCGCCGTCAATCGCAACCGCAACATCAGCTGCGACGTGCCGGCCAGCGTGGCGCGCACCAGGCGCAGGCTGGCACAAGAAGCAATAGTTGCGCATCCCGGTTTTGCGCGCCGGGACGCGTCGTCCTTAGTTCATTTCGCATTCCAGAGTCGAGCGGGGCCCGGAACATCTGTGACTACGCCTGGTCTTCTTTTGCACGAATGTCGTAAGCACTGTCCTTGCCCGCAAAAGCCTTGACTTGACCGCCGACTCCGAGATGCCGAGCGATTGTGCAATCTCTTTGATCGACAGGTCGCCAGCCTGCTGCAGCTCAACTACCCTTCGCGATTCAGGCCGGAGTCGCAGGATGGCCCGTCTGAGCATATCTGCCCTCTGCTGCCGTGCGTAGTGCTGCTCCGGATTGTCTCTATGATCTCTGAATTCCCACCGTTCGGATTGGGCGCTGTCGTCAATGCTACTATCGATCGCAGTCCTCAGGAATCCCTTTTCCTTCCGCAATTGCATGAGGGCAGTGTTGATTGCGATCCTCGTAAGCCATGTCGAAAAGCTCGATCTGCATTCGAAACGGTCGAGGTGAATAAAGGCCCTCATCAAAGATTCCTGAAGCACATCTTCTGCATCTTGCCAGTTATTCGTCATCCGATAGATCTTGAGTAGCACGCGCCTGGAATGGCGCTGGCTAAGTTCAAAAAAGGCAGAAGAGTCCCCGGACCGTGCCGCGGCAACCAGTACCGCGTCGTCCGCGGCATTCGGCCCCTTCAGTTGGGTGGCAGTATTTCGTTCCGATGCAAATGAATTCATTACAATAACTCCTTTCGTATGGTGGTTGCCGCCTGGTTCGTCCTTATGCTGGAAATTGAAAGATGTTGAACGGTGGCTAGGATCGACTCGGGGCTCGCTAACCCGATTGCCGTCTCCGTGCCTGCTTTCGAGTTGTTTGTGGGCAGATGCAGCGACGAAGCGTACCGATCGAGTTGCCCGGACCGCGTATTCTGTTGCGCGCGAATAAACCTCCACGCCTGAAGGGCCTCTTCGCGTGGATTGCACCCACTCGTGCTGTCCGGCAGCCTCTTCAGTGCCTGGGCGCGCGCCGATTCGATATCGCGCCGCCGGCAACTGAGCAGGGTAGCGCATTCTTCATCGGACTGCCGCTCGAGAAGGGACATGACGAAGACAAATCGCTCGAACGCGCCGAGTGCGAAGATGGCGCCAATCAAGTTGTCGTCTTTCGGTGTTGAACGCCAATCCACACCGGTCAACAACTGAGGTTTTGGTTGCGCCGGCACGGGGTTGATCAGCTTGATTGCATGCTTGATAATTGCGCGGCGAGCCCACAAGCGCGCCCACTCCATGAACACATCGATTCCATGGAGGCATTCGTCCAACCCGCTGACAAAGCACTGTTCGGCCTTCTCAGGATCAGCGGTCAAAACGATGGACAGCAGAAGAAGGCTATTCATCTCTTCGTTGTAAATCTCGAAGAAGCTCGCCGCGGTCGCATACCTTACGGCTCTTTCACTGGTGATGAACTTTGAACTGAGCATATTCACTCCGTACATTGGCTGCCGGCCCATGTGTCGATGGTGTTCACTACGCCCCCACGTCAAGGAAAGAAAACAATGAAGCTGGTTTGAATGACCCGATACCTGAAACTTGCCGTTCGTTCAGCTCGCCCAAGCTGCTGGTACCCGTAAAGCTTCCGATGGAGCTTGCGGATTTTCATGCAGGGCGGGAACAATGATGCTCTTGGCCTGACGCGGAATCACCGGTTGCTGTCTGCTGCGACGGGACGAGACGGTCGCGGAAACTCGAACGGCATTTTTGTCTGCAATTGGGTTGGCGGAACTGAAGCGCGCCAGGGCTTCATTGGTTGTGTCCTGGATGCGGGATCCCGGCCTATGGAGTTTGCGGGTTGCGTGGGCAAGAACTGTGGCAAGAAGATAGCGATTTGGAACGTGGGTCATAGCGGAAAAAACCAGATCAGAACGCATTGGGCCCTCCGAGAGAATCAAGAACTTGTTTCCGTCCTTGATAGCCTTGAAGCATTCACAATGCCAAAGATGAGTAGAGCGATTAATCTAGCCATCTATCAGCATTCAAGGGATTTATTCGTGTGAACGTTTCAGCTGGCCTTAGATTTCGCAGGAAACGCGAGTCGAACTGTCGACACCGGCCGCAAGTTCTCGGCACATGGACTTCCTTCTACCGGCAATTTCCCGGGTGGAGTGTCCATATGAAATGGGACTAGTCAATGAGCCTGGAATCTGTTTCCTTGAATGGTTGAGGGCTCTAAGAAAGCAGCTCCTTTGGTCCACAGCTGAAAAGCGACCGTATTTCGCCAACAGAGGGACCCGCGCAATTCAGACATGCTGATGCTTGCAAGGCGGAAAGACTGTCGGCATTTCGACAGATACAAGAATGGAAGACTTGTAAAGCTGTTCGAGCGGAATTCGTCAAAAAGCAGATACTGGCTCCCAAATTTCTGTAAATCAATAGGTTGAGCTGTAGTAATTCTGCGCAAGCGCTTCATCCGGGCGGCACGGAATTCGGATTGCATTGGAAAAGATGTGTGGGATTTGGCGAAGTTTAGGATTCCGCGGAAATGAGAGGGCCAGTGAGGCGATGCTCACCGGGAAGCCGATCGAAGTTGAGCAGAGTGCGAAGACTGCGGATGGCTGCTGGAAGTGGTTGCGCTCGCGTGGATCGCCACGCTTAACCCATCGGACAAGATCCCCGGTTGGTCCGGCGGTACAGAGGACATCGGCGAGTCCAGGCAACTGGAAGCGGCATTGCGCAACTGCCGCTGATCCTTGGGTGAGATAGCCGAATCGGGTTCGCGGGAAGCGCAGAAACCACGGATTACGCCGAAGTGCAGGCGCCTAACATGAAGGGTCAGCATGAGAGGTTAGCGCTCGGATTGGCGAAGGCATCCTCATTTTCTTCGTCGCTGCGATCGAGACAGGCAAAATCCTTCTCTATAAGTAAAGTGAGCGTTCCAAATCGACCGAGATCGATGTCTTTCTCTATGCCAACCTGGTCCGTGGTACACCACACCCGGGCCTGATCGGCAGGGATTAAAACGGTGACCGTGTTGCTCAAATACCGAGTGGTTGGCGCCTCTACCGCCGGGGACTGCTCCAGCGCGTAGCTCAGCGTTGCGCCCGCCTCTGGCGCGAAGTGGATCGTTTCCTCAAGTCGATCCCGATTCAAAAGCCGTGCGATTTCAGAACGCGATACTCTTAGCCGCAGGGAATTCCCTTTAATGCGCATCTTCATTGGTTCGCTCCTGTTGAGGATGAGGTGCATCCACGTATATGTTTTTCTCCGTGATAGATGTTGAAATGGTTCTCCCGCAAGAATCCGATCAATGTAATGTCAAACTCTCTGGCAACTTTTACAGCAAGACTCGATGGCGCTCCTACGGACGCCACCATTGGAACTCCGCCCATGAGCGCTTTCTGCAGCAGTTCAAAGCTGGCGCGTCCTGACAGTAGAAGCAGGGAATTCCGCAGGGGTGTTCGATCGGCAAGGAACTCCGAGCCAACGAGCTTGTCGACTGCATTATGGCGGCCTACGTCTTCGCGAACGGCCAACAGATCACCATTTGCGTCGAATAGACCTGCACCATGCAAACCACCTGTCTGGTCGAATACGCCCTGAGCCTCGCGAAGACGCCCAGGCAGGCCATAGAGGACGGTTGCGTCCATTGCGAAGGTGCTGCTAACACGCGGCGGGCACACGGTCCGTAAGGCGAGAAGAGAAGCTTTACCACAGATGCCGCAACTGGATGTGGTGTAAAAGTTGCGTTCAAGGTTGGCCATGCTTACAGGAACATCTGGCGCCAACTCCACACGGACAGTATTTTCCGGGGCATTTGCAGTCTGTGCAGAATCGTTTCCGGTGTTCTTTTCCGCTCCCGGAAAGTCATGTCTCGCATAGGCAATCTCTTCAATATCATTTGCATCGTGCACCACGCCTTCTGTCATAAGAAAGCCCGCTGCAAGTTCAAAATCATTGCCCGGGGTGCGCATGGTGACGGAGATCGATTTTCGCCGGCGCGCGTCGGCTGGCCCAAAGCTCAGTTGTATCTCGAGAGGCTCTTCGGTTGCCAGGTTATCCTGCACGTACCGCGCATTGACCCCGGTAATCTTTACGACCGATGTTTCAACGACGGAGCGGCACGTCCCAGGCACGGAGATATCATGGCCGCCGATGATACCGGGATCGATGATGTTGTCCATATGCAATCAGCTCAGGGTGTTTTTCGTTTGGCCGGGAGGCCTGCCCGGCTAACGCCGTTACTTGAAAAGTATTTTCGCCATCATGCCTTTGTCTTCATGGCTCAACAGGTGGCAATGGAAGAGCGAGACTCCTCGAATGATGGGGTCCGTGAAATCCATTATAAGGTCGACGCTTCCCTTGACCGGCACGTTGACAGTATCCAACCACTCGGGCAACGCCAGCGGCTCGCCGTTCTGAGAATAAGTCAGAAAGTGCACCTGGTGAATATGGAACGGATGAACTTCCTGCGTGTTGTTTACTACTTGCCAATGGCGATACGTTCCGATGGCTACCGTCGTCATTGGGGGATCGGCCATGCCAAACCTCTTGCCGTTGATGTAGAAGCCGGCCTTGTCCTCAGTAAATGTGACAATAAAGTCAGGAGCACTCTTCTCGATGGCTGCAACCAGCGCTTTCGATATGGGCTTGTATATGGGCGCGACGTCGCTGCGCGAGGCCGTGGCATTTGCAAGATCGGCATGTGCGTCGTCCGTAATGTCCGCGAGCACCATCGCTGGATTCGGATCTCCATCGCTGCCGGTATCAAAACAGAGTGTACGGAGAGAAGCATGAGTTGCGCGGTTTGGTCCGGTGACAATCGCTTCCACTCTGCCCGCCGGAGGGACGAGGATGTGATCTGCCAACTCGGTGCGGCGCGCCGGGTCGTGAAAGGCGAGTGGCATCCCGTCCAAGGCAACGATATCGAGTTGTTCGGTGTCCACCTTCAAGTCTGCATACAAGTCAGGCGAGGCATTCACAATGCGCCAGAATTGGCGTTCACCGGGAGCGATCGCAATCTGCGGCCGCAAGGCTCCATTGACAGTAAACACGCGCTCAGGTAACTCATTTGCCGTCCCGCACGCAGCGGCAGGAATCTGCATGAAACGCCTCACTTCAGAGGCGGCAGAGTCACTTCCTTTAACAACAATATCGCGGAGAATCAGAATACGTTCCCGCATGTGCCGAATCTCGGGAACATAGCGCTCCATGCCATCGATCACAATGGCTCCGGACATGCCATCGAGCGACTGCTGATAGCTCTCGCCGTGCGGGTGCGTGTGATACCAATACAACCCGGGCGGCTGGTCGGGCGGAATCTTCACAACATAGCGAAGCGATTGTCCCGGCATCGCCATCATCGTGAGGACATCGTCCTGAGGAGCGTTTGGCGACACATGCAGCCCGTGGAAGTGAAGATTCGTCATGTTCATGCAGGGTCCGTCGATGCAGTGCTCCCGCGAGTGGGTGGACATCTCATTTCTGTAGGTTAGGCGGATGTCCTTCCCCGGCGAAGTTCGAATCACTGGTGCAACCTCCTCACCGGCGAAAGAGAATGCCGCTTTGCCAGTTTGAGGATCGGTGACGGCAAGAAGCAAAAAGGGGGAGCGAACCTGGGGCAGATCGGATACAGGCGTTCGCTGACTGCGATCCAAAGCGAGCCTTGGGTTCTGAGCAAATAAGTAAAGGCCGCCGAGCAACCAGAGTGCGGCGCTCCATCGCAAGAAACTCCTGAGCTCGGCCACTCGAAACCTGTTTGCGATCGCTTGCCCCAAGTTTGGTGTGGAATCGACCCGATTCATTGCATCCTCCGTTGATCGCTAGCCCGCAGCATGCAGAACCCGCGCAGAATATAGGATGCTGACCGAAGAAGAAGTATTCTCAGATTGGTAGGAATTGCCACTGCGTCTTTCCGCCAACCGTGCGATATACCAACGTTGCGCCCGTTGGCGCGCGCTGGGCAACGCGACAAGGGGTTGACGGACACTCGTTGAGCGGATCGTGGTAGGCAATGAACCACGTCACTGCATCGCGGAGCCCGGTTTCCTGAATCCCGCCTCCGGGCCGGTCCCCATCGCGGATCAAGGTGGCGGCCACGGTAGAGATTCGAAGCAAGTTGAACCCTTTCCCTGAGCCATTCGCGCCGTTTTCCATCGAGCCACGCCCGGATGTGTGCCGGGCAGTTTTTGAGCTGGATGCCGTCTGCTTCGGAGCGCCGGAGAAAACTGACAACCTCCCGATCCACCAGTGTCAGGTCTTTCAGGTCCCAAACGATGCGCCTGTCTCTGCCTTCCTTGCCGAGCAGCATTTCCAGCTCGCCCAGGCTCTCTGTGTCTAATAGAAAAAAGATAGAGTTAGCAACAGGCTCTAAGGAAGCTCTGCGCAGGTGCATAATTTTGTAGCAGCGACTCGACTGCGGATGTTTTTTTGTTTGGGAATCGGTTTTCCGTCAGAAAAAGGGTGATTCCGATTGCCTTTTTCGTCTCAGTGAGGCATTTTCCAGCCTCAAGAGACACTACGCCGTTTGCGGGGCCAAGCGGTTGCGGTGTTGGTACAGGTTCACCAGCGCGAAGGCCGCGCACAGCCACTGGTGGTTCTTCCAGATGCCACGATAACGCACCTTTGTAAATCCGAAGACACGCTTCAGGATGCGAAAAGGATGCTCCACTTTGGCTCTTACGCGGGCCTTGGTGGTGTTCTTGCGCTTGGCTTCTTCATCTACATAATCCTTGTACTTTGTCCGGCGACAAGTCATATCCTGTGCCTTCGGCGCGGCTGCGTGAATGGCCTCGGTCTGACCTTGATAGCCGCCATCGCCCCACACCTTGCGTTCGCCTCCGTGCAATAAGTCGGGCAGCATATGTTTATCCGCCACGCTGGCTGCCGAGGTGCATACCGAATGCACTATCGTCTCCTTGCTGTCCACGCCGATGTGCGCCTTGGCCCCGAAGTACCACTGATTACCCTTCCTCACTTGATGCATTTCAGGGTCGCGCTTGCCGCTGGAGTTTTTGGTCGAACTGGGCGCATGAATAATGGTCGCGTCCACGATGGTGCCCGTCGAGATACGGATACCTTTCGTTTCAAGGTAGCGATTCACCGTGTCCAGCATCTGGCCGCATAGATCGTGCTGTTCGAGAAGGTGACGGAAGCGCAGGATCGTCGTTTCGTCCGGCGCGGCGGCTATGCCCAGATCCACTCCAGCAAAGCGCTGCAGCACGGTCGACTCATAGAACGCTTCTTCCATGCCGGGGTCAGACAAGCCAAACCACTGTTGCAAAAAGTAGGTCCGCAGCATGATCGCCAGGCCCACCGGCTGCCGGCCGTTGCCGGCCCTGGGATAAACGGGCTCAACCAGTGACAGCAACTCAGACCATGGAACAACCTGGTTCATCTGGTCAAGAAACAGCTCTCGCTTGCTCTTGCGACCATACTTCGCAAAACTCGCCTGCGATGCCAGTGTTTGCTGAAAACGTGCCCTTCGTTTCATGCTTATAGTTTATTCAACAATCACGCGGCTTGCAGACTTGTGCAGAGGTTCCCTAAGTGGGGAAACCATCACCGTCATAACTACGATTGTAAGTGTGCGGTAATGACCATTAAAAATAGACTTATGAGTGGTCGACAATGCTCAGTAACTAATAAACGACATTAGTTAGAGTCAACAACAGTACGAATGCAGGGCGTCGATGGTCGGAATCAAAGCAGGTTCTCTGCAGCTAGCGATGAATGCGAGACCCGGCGCTGAGAAGTTAGGATATTCGACTTATCGGGAACTCCCTTTCAACTTACAAGGGATCGCGGACGGACAAAGCGATGGCGACCGCGCGAAAGGTAGAGCGTGTGCAGACATATTCAGAACTGAGCTGGAAACTACTTGTTCGTCGCTCGTTGCGCGGTGAATCCAGAATAGCCAATCGATTTCATTGCAATGAACAGACACGAACGGATCGGCGTCGCAGTTCCAGCTGCCCTCAAGTCGGCAGCCGGTTGTGTCTCCTTCTACTCTGCTGCTTGCCCGTCGCTCTTTTCGGCCAGGCCACGCTCACATCTCCCGTCTCAGGCAGCACGCTCGCCGGCCCCAGTGTGACATTTACTTGGAGTGCCGGAACCGGGACCACCCAGTACGATCTTTGGCTGGGCGTCGACGGACCGGGATCGAGCAGCCTCTACACCACGGGTTGGTTGGCGACTACTTCGACCACGGTTCCCAGCCTGCCGACCAGAGGGACTAAGGTTTACGCCAGGCTGTACTCGAATGGCAGTGGAGGAGTGCTGTATAACGACTATATTTTCACCGAACCGACGAGCATACCCGCGGCACTGACCTCTCCGACAACGGGGAGCGTGCTTGGCGTTTCGAACGACTTGTTCACGTGGACACCGGGCACGGATGTCACAGGATACGATCTTTGGATGGGCCTCAATGGGCCGGGCTCGAGCAGCCTCTACACATCCGGTTGGTTGACGACTACTTCGACCACGGTACCCAGGCTGCCGGCGAGGGGGGCTACGGTTTACGCCAGGCTGTATTCCAATGGGAGCGGAGGAGTGCAGTATAACGACTACACATACACCGAGGCCGGAGGAGCACTTTTGAGCGGGTTCTCCTGCAGCAGTGCGTCCATGACCGGTTCGGGGACGGATGCGTGCACGGTGACGCTGAATGCGGCCGCACCGTCCGGCGGACTGGCTGTCAGCCTGTCAAGCAGCAGTCTGGCGGCAACCGTTCCGGCTACTGTAACGGTCCCCGCCAACGCCACCAGCATCGGTTTCATGACCACGGTGTCTTCTGTCGGGATTGCCCAGCCGGTGACGCTGACTGCAGTTGGAGGCGGTGTCTCCGAGACCGTTGCCCTGCAGTTGAATGCAGTCCTACCGACGCTGAGCGTGGCCACCTCAGCTTCGCCATCCACTTACGGCGGCGCGCTGACTTTTACAGCGACGATTTCCACCGGTCCCACGGGCTCCGTCACCTTCATCAGCAGCGGTGTCGCAATCGGGAGTGGAACAATCATTGGCACAACCGCGATGCTCACCACGAGCTCGCTGACCGCAGGATCCCACACCGTCACTGCAGTCTGGGCCGGGAACAGCAACTACGGCGCCGTCACTTCCGGCGCCCTGACTCAAGTTGTCAACAAAGCCACGCCTCCGGTCAGTTGGAACACCCCGGCGGCCGTCGCTTATGGTACGGCTCTGACCAGCGTTCAACTGGACGCGACGGCAAGCGTGCCGGGATCATTCGCATATTCACCCGCTGCGGGAACGGTATTCGCAGTCGGAGCGCAGACGCTCTCGGTTACTTTCGCGCCGACAGACACCACGGACTACAACACCGCCGCGGCCACCGTAGCCCTGACGGTGAACAAGGCGACGCCAACAATCACCTGGGCGGCGCCGGGCGCCATCACTTCCGGCACCGCGCTGAGCGCGACGCAGTTGGACGCAACGGCAAGCGTGCCGGGGTCGTTCGCATATTCACCCGCTGTCGGAACAGTGCTCGCGGCCGGAGCGCAAACGCTCACCGCCATCTTCACGCCAACCGACGCCGTCGACTACAACACCGCATCGGTTTCGGTGACGCTAACGGTGAACCAGGGCATTTCAACGCTGAGCATCAATGCCACCAGCGTGGGATTCGGCAATGTGGCGTTGAACCAGCCTGCCACGCAGACTCTGACCTTGTCTTCCACCGGAACTGCTTCTGTCACGGTCAACTCCGCTGCGCTTGTGGGCGCCGGTTTCACGCTGTCGGGGACGGCGTTCCCAACCACATTGGCTCCCGGACAGACAGCCACGGCGGGAGTTCAGTTCGATCCGACGGTTGTGGGTGCGGCGTCGGGGACCTTAACCATCGGCAGCACGTCTTCGAGCAACGCTACGGCCACGATCGCCCTCACCGGCACTGGAACGGCGGTCTCTTATGCCGTCAACCTGAGCTGGGATGCGCCCGTTGATTCCACCGACCCGGTGGCGGGCTATAACGTCTACCGGTCACCGGTCGGCAGCTCTACGTATCAGCTTTTGAATTCGTCTGTCGAAGGACTGACGGCCTACGTCGATAGCACTGTTCAGAATGGGACTTCCTACGATTACATCGTCGAAAGTGTCGACAGTTCCGGTGTGGAAAGCATTCCGACCAGTCCCTTCCCGGTGGCAATTCCGTAACAGTCGATGCCAGTGCCTGCTATTTACCTCGCCTTACGGCCAGATCCATCTGGAAAACTTACCTCATAATCCAGAGAGCGTCGAAAAAGTCACAGCCTCCCTGGGCGGTCTTTTGGCTCCGGTCGCCGCGGCGAACCTCGGTCAGGGCGACAGGCCTTAGGCGTGCCTGACAGCCTTCGATTGAGTTCGCGCGGTGGCCGTAGAAGGAGGTCTCTCGGGGGTAAGCTCGGGGAATCGATCGAGCAGGACCGCGTTCAACAGTGACTTGTGAACCTTGATGCGGCCGTTGTATTCGATAAAGCCGAGCTTGCGAAATCGATTCATGAAGAAGCTCACGCGGGAGCGGGTGGTGCCGATCATCTCCGCCAGGGTCTCCTGCGAGATCTTGGGAATGTATTGTTCAGGTTCGCCGGGTTTGCCAAATTCCGCCATTAACACCAGTATCCGCGCCAAGCGCTTTTCACTGGAGTTGAAAAGCTGATCGACCAGATCGGCCTGAATGCGCATGCTGCGCTCCAGCACGACCTTCAAAAAGAGGTCTGAGAAGCTATGCTCCACGTGCATCACATGGATCATCTCGTCCCGGCTGATTCTGAGAGCGGTGCAGGCGGTAATGGCAGTGGCTGTGGCCAAACGCAGCCCAGGTACTGCCGCGAGCGCCTCTTCACCCACAAAGTCGCCCGTGGAGAGAAGCGTGATGGTAGCTTCCTTCCCGGCCGGGGAAACCACCGTGACCTTGGCGCGGCCCTTCTGAAGATAAAAAATCGAGTCCGCGGGATCTCCCTGCGAAAAGAAGGGTTGCTTCGGCGCTAATTGGACGATTCTTCGCCCCACGCCGACGCTTGCCAGGAAAGCGGCGGCATCGAATCGGGGTTTTTCAAGTTCTACCATTCAAGGGCCCACTTACGGTTGCGTCGTCTGCAAGGGTGAGAGCGGAAGGATTGCGCGGCTGCATTGCCGGGAGTGTAACACAGGGGGAGCGGGGTGAGTAAAGAATAATCTGCTGGACGGAGGGCCAATGGCGCCGGACTTTCTTATTTCGGCCAAGCGCCCGTTTGCACCGGCTCCGATCGCGCGCTTCAACCAAACTTAACCATGGGATTCATCCAGTAGCGGGGCGATTTGTTCAAGTTTGCTCATCTTTCCGAGGATGTTTCAATTACTGTTGGATCGGAACACAGCAGACTGAGTGCAAAGCATCACGTCGGGAATCTCACCACGGAAGCAATCGCCAGGGTAGAGTCGTTGTTATAAAATGCTTTATGTTCAATCAAGGCGCGATCGTAGCGTGTAAGGAAAAAACAGATCCGATGCCTCCTCCACAAAAGACGCGTGATTTGGCCCGCAGCCTGGTTGCCCGCGAAGCCGATGCAAGTACGACCTCCCTGCATGCCGAGCCTGCCACCGTGCGCGTCTATGAGAGGCTGCGCCGGCAGCTCGGCGCACCCGTAGGAAACGACGGTTTTCAAGCGCTCGCTTCCCGTGCTCTGGCTCTGGCCAAGTCGGAATCTCCCCGGCTCGGCGCCGTCGAGGTAACGGAGAATGGAGGCTTGCGCGGTCTCAGCGAAGTCGATTCCCAAACGGAAACGGATGAGGACGGCGAGACCGGGATCATCCTGATTGCGCAACTGCTGGGGCTGTTTCTTACCTTCCTGGGCGAGGCGACAACGCTGCGTTTGATAGAAGATTTGCGCCTTCAGGTTGACGCCGGGGCCGAGCCGGCTACGGCCACGGCGGACACAACAGACCTGGCCGCCGACGGACCGGTAATGGCCGCGGCGTTCGAAGACCTTCTGCTGGAAATTGACCGGCTGCGGAGTGTAAGCGACCATATTGAGACCCTGGCGGACGTACATCCGGGCATGGAAGATGGACTGATGAGTGTTGCGGGAAACATTCGCAGTCTGGCCACGGTTTTGGACGTTTTCACGCTGATCCGAAGCAAGGCCGGCGGCCCGCAGGAAGACGTGACAAATCGAGAAACGAATCGCTACATGAATTGAGTTCCGGCAGCGCTCCAGTCCTGGGCGACGGGTTCGAGGCCAGGATGGAGAACACCCAGCCTCGGGCGCGCTTCCGAAAAGAAGGAATCGCCGCCCCAATCGTCTTTTTGAGCGGGCAGTGGCAGTCGAAATCTGCGATGCAGGGTTGAACATGACGACTCCTCCACAAATGCGAGAGCTGGCTTACCGTCTTCTCGCTTACGAAGCCGATGCGGACAGGACCTCCGAACCGGCGGAGTCGAGCATTCTCCGCGTCTACGAGAAGCTGCGCCAGAGTCTCGATGAATTTGCCGGAACCGCTGCTTTTCATTCGCTGGCTTCCCGCGCTTTGACGATGGCGCGGTCGGAGGTACCCGGTCTTCGGGCGGTGCAGGTCACCGCGGATGGAGCATTGAGGGGCCTGGGACAAGGACTGGGCCAGGGGCTGAGCGAGTTTGGGCCTCAAATCGATCTTGACAAGGACCGGGCTGCCGAACATCGGGCGGGCGATGAAGGAATCGCTCTCATCGCCCGGTTACTCGACCTGCTTCTTATCTTCCTCGGCGAACCTATTACGTTTAGCCTGCTGCGCAATGCGTGGCCGGACGAAGCCTTTGACGAGCGCATTTCGGCACACGGGAGAAAAGCATGAG